>Ga0335397_10000010_pt1 | contig 189420 bp, 190 predicted proteins | sample MAT04_FD_205740 | JGI IMG/M metagenome (GOLD analysis project Ga0335397, IMG submission 205740) | Freshwater microbial communities from Lake Fryxell liftoff mats and glacier meltwater in Antarctica - MAT-04 (spades assembly) (version 2) ...
CGATTTACGCGGGTTACCGCTATCCTCCCGAGATCATCTGCTACGCGGTCTGGCTGTATTTCCGGTACCCACTGAGCCTGCGGATGGTCGAGGAACTGTTGGCTGCGCGCGGTATCGAGGTCAGCTACGAGACGGTCCGGCAATGGGGGCTGAAGTTCGGTGAGGTCTTTGCCCGCCGCATCCGGCAGCCACGCCAGGAAGGCCGTCCCGATCAGCCCGTCGAGCAGCGCCCGCGCCGGGCCGCGCGCCGCCCGCCGCCGGGCATAATGCGCGGCCAGGAACGACCCCGACACCGGCGCGCCGACGCCCGGGTACAGCGAATAGGCTTTCTTGGCGCGGTACCAGAGCTCGGTCGTCGACAGCATGACGGCGTCAGTAACGCCGGCCGCGCAAATCGTCCTCGACCACCGGCGAGACATGGATTTCGACGCGGCGGTTCTGGGCCCGCCCGGCCTCGTCGGCGTTCGATGCGATCGGCATCGCCTTGCCGTAACCCCGGGTCGCGATCCGCGCCCGGCCGACGCCGAGGCGCGCCAGATAGTCCGCCACCGCGGCCGCACGCTGCTCCGACAGCCGCAAGTTTACCGGATCGGTGCCGACCGAATCGGTGTAGCCGCCGATGTCGATGAGCGTCGATTGATACGTCGCCAGAGTCTGCGCGACATCGTCGAGGACGCGGCGGAACTGGCTCTTCACCGTGCTGGCATTGAAGTCGAACGCCGTGCCGCTGCGCATCCTGAGGTCGAGGTTACCGCCCCGGCGCACGATCTCGACACCGCTGCCCGCCGTGCGCGCCCTGAGGTCGCGTTCCAGCCGGTCGATATACGGCCCCGCCGCCGGGACCGCGGCGACGCCCGCTGCCGCGGCGCGCGCGCGGCGGTCGCCGAGCATCGGGCCGAGCATCGCGCCGGTCACCGCGGGTGCCGCGGGCGTACGGACACCGGGCGTATCGGCGGCGCACGACGCCAGCAGCAGTCCGGCGCCGATCGCGGCGACGGCACGAATTCCTGGCATTGCGCTCCTCTCCCGGTGACAGCGATGAACCGATAGCGCAGGCGCGGCGTTGCCGCTAAACCCTAATCATCAGCGCGACCCCCGCGCCGCAGGAGCCGATGACCGCCTTCCCCTGGTTCGACGTCGCGATCATCCTCGCGCTGGTCCTCTTGAACGGCTTCCTGGCGATGTCGGAGCTGGCCGTCGTGGCCTCGCGGCGGCCCCGGCTCGCGGGCCTCGCGGCACGCGGCAACCGCGGTGCCGTGGCGGCGATGAAGCTGGGCGAGAATCCGGCGCGCTTCCTGTCATCGGCGCAGGCCGGCATCACGCTGGTGGCGGTGCTCAGCGGCGCGTTCTCCGGCGAACGGCTGGGTGGCCCGGTCGCCGTCCGGCTGACGCATTATTTCGGCATCGCGCCGGAGGCCGCGGACCAGCTTGGCTTTGGCATCGTCATCGTGCTGACCACCTATGTCTCGCTGATCATCGGGGAGCTGGTGCCCAAGCAGTTCGCGCTGCGCTCGCCAGAACGGATCGCCATCGCGGTCGCCCCGCTGATGACCTGGCTGACCCGGCTCGCGACGCCGTTCGCCTGGCTGCTCGACCGCAGCAGCGCCGCGATCTTCGCGCTGCTTGGGCAGAAGCGCGAGGCCGAGCATTCGGTGACCGAGGAGGAACTGCGCTCGGTCGTCGCCGATGCCGAGAGCGCCGGCGTCATCGAGGTGCAGGAGCGCGCCATGATCTCCGGGGTCATGCGCCTCGCCGACCGGCGGGTGCGCGGCGTCATGACCCCGCGCAACCAGGTCGAGTGGCTCGATGCCGGGGCCAGCGAGGCGGAAACCCGCGCCGCGCTGGTGGCGACTCCGCATACCAGGCTGCTGGTTGCGGAAGGGTCGATCGACATGGTCATCGGCGTCATCCAGGCCCGCGATGTCGTCGCCGCGCTGATCGGGGGGCGGCCGCTCGACCTGCGCGCGCTGGCGCAGCCGGCCCCGGTGCTGCCCGATGTCATCGACGCGGTCGACGCGCTGGCGGTGCTGCGTGACGCCGCCATTCCGATCGCGCTGGTCCACGACGAGTACGGGCATTTCGAGGGGATCGTCACACCCGCCGACCTGCTTGCCGCGATCGCGGGCGCGTTCCGCTCCGACATCGACGAGGGCGACGAGGCGATGGTGCAGCGCGCCGACGGCTCGTGGCTGATCTCCGGCTCGCTCGCCGCCGACGAGATGGCCGAGCGGCTCGGGCTGCATCTGCCGACCAGCCGCGACTACCAGACCGCGGCGGGCTATCTGCTGGCCGAGTTGCGCCACCTGCCCGAAACCGGCGAATGCGTGACACTCGGTAACTGGCGCTTCGAGGTCGTCGACATGGACGGGCGAAAGATCGACAAGTTGCTGGTCTGCCGCGCCGACTAGCGGGGGGGGTGCGGCCGGTGCCGGCGTATCGATCAGCGTCGCAGGCCGTGAAGCGCAACCCAACCGACGACGACGCCCGGCTGATGGCCCGCGTCGCGGCGGGTTCGAAGGCCGGATCGACAAGTGGCGCGAGCGCCGTGCCCGCCCTGGCGGGCCCGACGGACTGCCGCCGCCGCCGATGTGAGCCGCTACAGCTGGCTCTCGTAGCGCGCGAGGTGGTAGTCGGCGTCGCCGAACTGGCTTTCGATCATCGTGCCACGCTTGAAATAATGCCCGATGGCGAGCTCGTTCGAGATGCCGATGCCGCCGTGGATTTGCACCGCCGATTGCCCGGTGAAGCGCAGGCCGCGGGCGATCTTGTTCTTTGCCGCCGAGACGTGCTTGCCGCGGTCGGGGTCGCCCAGGCGAAGCGTCGCCATCAGGGTCATGCTGACCGCCTGCTCGACCTCCATGAACATGTCGACCATGCGGTGCTGGAGCACCTGGAACTCGCCGATCGCCTTGCCGAACTGCTTGCGCTGCCGGGCGTAGTCGAGCGTCTGCTCGTGCAGGCGGCGGGCGACGCCCGACCCTTCCGCACAGATCGCGGCGATGGCTTCGTCGACGACCTGTTCGATCAGCGGCAGGCCGTGGTCCGCGTCGCCCAGCAGCTGGTCCGCGCCGACGCGGACGTTCTCCAGATAGACCTCGCTGGCGCGGCTGCCGTCGACGGTCGGATAGTCGCGCCGGGTGATGCCGGCGGCATCGGCGGGGATCAGGAACACCGAAACGCCATCACGGTCCCGCTGGCCCCCGCCACTGCGGGCGGTAACGATATAGTGGGTGGCGAAGGGTGCATCGCGCACCACCGCCTTGTGGCCGTTGAGGACATGGCCGCCGCCGTCCGGCCGTGCGCTGGTGCGCAGGTCGGCAAGATTATAGCGGCCCTGCGGCTCGGCATAGGCGAAGGCGATGACGACCTGGCCGGCGATTATCTGCGGGATCACCGCGTCGGCATTGCCGCCGCCCGCGCGTTTAAGGAAGCCGCCGCCGATGACGACGGTCGACAGGTACGGCTCGATGACCAGCGCCTTGCCGATTTCTTCCATGACGATCATGTTGTCGACCGCGCCGCCGCCCAGCCCGCCGTGCGCTTCCGAGAACGACGCGCCGAGGATGCCGAGGTCTTCGGCAAAGGCCTTCCAGACGGCGGGGTTCCAGCCGGCCTCGCCGTTCACCGTCTGCATCCGCGCATCGAAGCTGTAGGTGTCGGCGAGGTAGCGCGACACCGACTCGCGCACCATCGTCTGTTCGTCGCTGAAGTTGAAATCCATGATCGTCCCCAAGAAAACCTCCCTCTCCCCTTTGAGGGAGAGGGACAGGCGCGTCAGCGCCAGGGTGAGGGGGTGGAGCACGTGCCCTCACCCTGGTCGCGAAGGCGCGACCGGTCCCTCTCCCTCGAGGGGAGAGGGAAGTGTGCTACAGCCCCAGCACCATCTTTGCGATGATGTTACGCTGGATTTCGTTCGAGCCGCCGTAGATCGAGGTCTTGCGGGCGTTGAAATAGGTCGGCGCGGCGCGGTGCGCGTAGTCCGGCCCGATCGGATGCTCGTTGTCGCCTTCGCCGAAACCGCGGAAGTACGGCGCGCCGTAATGGCCGACCGCCTCCAGCGCCAACTCGGTGATGCGCTGCTGGATTTCGGTGCCCTTGATCTTGAGCAGGCTCGATTCCGGCCCCGGGCCCTTGCCCGACGACTCGCCTGCCAGCGTCCGCAACTCGGTGAACTCGAGCGCGGTCAGGTCGATTTCCAGCTCGGCGACCCGGCGCTTGAAGAACGGGTTGTCGAGCAGCGGCTGCGACGTCGCGCCGAAGCTGTCGAGCTCGGTGCGGGCAATCGCCTTGATCTTCTCGACGCCGCGCTTCGACGCCGCGACGCCGGCGATCCCGGTGCGCTCATGCGCCAGCAGGAACTTGGCGCAGGTCCAGCCCTTGTTCTCCTCGTAGATGCGGTTCTCGACCGGCACGACGACGTCTTCCAGCCAGACCTCGTTGACCTCGTGCTCGCCGCCCAGCGTGATGATCGGGCGCACGGTAACACCGGGCGTCTTCATGTCGATGAGCAGGAAGCTGATGCCCTCCTGCGCCTTCACCTCGGAATTGGTGCGGACCAGGAAGAAGCCCCAGTCGGCGTGCTGGGCCAGCGTCGTCCAGGTCTTCTGGCCGTTGACGCGGTAGTACTCCTTGCCGTCGTCGCCGGTGAAACGCTCGGCCTTGGTGCGCAGCGAGGCGAGGTCGGAACCCGCGCCGGGCTCGGAATAGCCCTGGCACCACCATACTTCGCCCGACAGGATGCCGGGCAGATGCTGGGCCTTCTGCTCGGGTGTTCCAAACGTCCAGATCACCGGCGCGACCATGTTGAGGCCGAACGGCAGCAGCCGCATCGCGTCGGCGCGGGCGCTCTCCTCGCCGAAGATATACTTCTGCACCGAGGTCCAGCCGGTGCCGCCATGTTCCTTGGGCCAGGCGATGCCGGCCCAGCCCTGCTTGGCCAGCGCGCGGTGCCAGCTGAGGAAATCCTCCTTCGACAGCTCCTCGCCCTCTTCGGACTTGGCGCGTAGCTGCGGCGGATAATGGTCGGCGATGAAGGTGCGAACCTCGTCGCGGAACGCGATATCTTCGGCTGAGAAGTTCAGGTCCACGTAAGGCTCCCTCGGTCGGCAGGTTGACGTTCACGTTAACATGGCGCGCGCCGCGGCGGCAAGCTGGCCACGGGGTCGCATATCGCATCGGATGACGCGGGCGGCGGCCCCTGCTACAAAGCGTGCGTTCCCGGCCCCATATAAGGGCTAGGCCAAGGAGTTCACGTCATGGGTTCGTTCAGCATCTGGCATTGGGCGCTGGTCATCATCGTATTCATGCTGCTGTTCGGCGGACGCGGCAAGATTTCCGACCTGATGGGTGACTTTGCCAAGGGCATCAACAGCTTCAAGAAGGGCCTTGCCGAGGACCCGACCGCGACGCCGCCGACGACCGCGCAGCCGACGCTGCCGCCTGCCGCGCCCGCGCCGCAGGCGACCCAGGCCGCACCGACCGAAGCGCCGCGCGCCTGAGGCCGTCCGATGTTCGGCATCGACGGCAGCGAGTTCATGCTCATCGCGGTCGTCGCCCTGGTGGTGATCGGTCCCAAGGACCTGCCGCGCGTCATGCGTGTCGTCGGGCAGTGGGTCGGCAAGGCGCGCGCAATGTCGCGCCATGTCCGCGCCGGCTTCGACACGATGATGCGCGAGGCCGAGCTGGAGGAAATGCAGAAGCAGTGGGACGCGCAGAATGCTGCGATCATTACCGCCACCAACGCGCCGGTGATGACCGCGCTGCCCGAAGCGCCGCTGCCCGAGCCTGACCTGCCGGCGGCGGAGCCCGAACTGCCGCTCGCTCCCAAGACGCACGCATGAGCGAGGACGTCACCGAGGTCGACGCCAGCAAGGCGCCGCTGATGGATCACCTGATCGAGCTCAGGCGGCGGCTGCTGTGGTGCATCGCGGCCCTGGTCGTCGGCTTCGGGCTGGCATTCTCCCAGTCGCAGCGGATCTTCGACTTCCTCGTCCAGCCGCTGGCCGCCGCCTTCGGGCCGGGCGCGGGCGGCAAGCTGATCTACACCAAGCTGTACGAGGCGTTCTTCGTCGACATCAAGGTGTCGCTGTTCGCCGCCTTCGTGCTGGCGTTTCCGGTCATCGCCAACCAGTTGTGGGCGTTCGTCGCGCCGGGCCTCTACAAGCGCGAGAAGCGCGCGTTCCTGCCGTTCCTGATCGCCACCCCGGTGCTGTTCACGATGGGCGCGGCGCTTGCCTATTACGTCGTCATGCCGACCGCGTTCCGCTTCTTCCTCGGCTTCCAGCACAATGGCGGTACCAGCGGGCTGGCGCAGGAGGCGCTGCCGGCGATGGGGGATTATCTGGCGCTGGTGATGCAGTTCATCATCGCGTTCGGCGTCGCGTTCCTGCTGCCGGTGCTGCTGATGCTGCTGGAGCGGGCCGGGATCGTCACGCGTGGCCAGCTGATCCAGGGGCGGCGCTATGCCATCGTCGGGGCGTTCGTGGTCGGCGCGGTACTCGCGCCTCCCGATCTGTGGTCGCAGATCGCGCTCGCGGTGCCGCTGTGCATTCTCTACGAAGTCTCGATCATCGGCATCTGGCTGACCGAGCGTCGCCGGGCGCGTGAGGCGGTCCAGCTGCCTGCCGCCGCCGAATAGCTTGCCACGGCTGTTTCTCGAAGCCGGGGACCCCGGCACCGATGCCGAGCGCCCGCCGTTTGCAGCCCGTGGCGGCAATCGCGTTACCCCGCTGATCGAGGCGGCGGACATGTACCCGGCGCTGGAGCGTGCGGTGCTGGCGGCCGAGCGCTCGGTGTGGCTCGCCTTTCGCATCTTCGATCCTGATACGCTGACCCGCTCGGCGGAGGCGAAGGCGCTGGCCCTCGGCGACTGGACCGCGCTGCTCCGCCACGCCGTCGAGGCCGGCGTTACCGTGCGGCTGCTGCTTGCCGACTTCGAGCCGATCATGGCCGACGAACTCCACGGTGGCTCGTGGTCGACGTTCCGGACGCTGCGCGCAATGAGCGCCGCCTTGCCCGACGACATTCAGGAACGGCTGCAGATCGTCGTCATTCAGCACGAGGGCGAGCTTGGCTTCGGCATGCGGCAGCTGCTGCGCATCGGCATCGGCATCCATGTCGGTCGGCTGCTGCGGCGGCTGGGCCGGGAGGGCGACCTCGAGACGCTGCTCGGCGTCCGTCCGGGGCTGTGGCGGCACCACCGCCGCGACCGGCAGGGGCGGCCGCGTTTCCGCATCGGCCAGGCACCGCGGCTGTGGCCGGCGACCTATCATCAGAAATTCGCGGTGATCGACGAGGCGCATGGCATCGTCGGCGGACTCGACATCGACGAGCGCCGCTTCGACGACAAGCGCCACCGCCGCCGCGCCGACCAGACCTGGCACGACCTCAGTGTCGCCGTCGAGGGCCCGGCGGTCGCCGACATGGCGGCGCACTTCCGCGGCTGCTGGAACACCGAGCTGCCGCGCTTCCGCGAGGTTGCGGAGCACTGGACCAGCGGCACCGACCGGGCACTGGCGCTGGATCCGCTCGCCAGCATCGACACGGTGGCGGCGGCGCCGGAAGCGGCGGGCGCGGCGACCGTGCAGGCGGTCAGGACGCGCTCGTTTCGCGATCACCGGCTGTTTGCGATCGGCCCGCGGCCCCGCATCATGGAGCTGGCGGAGGCGCACCGCCGGCTGATCGGCTCGGCCGAGCGGCTGCTTTATGTCGAAGCGCAGTTCTTCCGTTATCGCGACGCCGCGCGCTGGATCATTGCCCAGGCGCGCGCCTTCCCGGCCCTGCAGGTCATCGTCGTGCTGCCGAGCGCACCGGAAGAGGTCGCTTTCGATGGCGACACGCGCACGCCGCATCGCCACGGCGAATATTTGCAGGTCAGGAACCTCGGCCGTCTGCAGCGGGCACTGGGCAACCGCATCGGGCTGTTCCAGCTCGCGAAGCCGGCGGCGGTGACCGCGGCGGAGACGCAATTTATCGCCCACCGCGGCACAGCGTTCGGTGCCGGTGCCGTCTATGTCCACGCCAAGCTGCTGATCGCCGACGATCGCTGCGCGCTGGTGTCGTCGGCCAACATCAACGGCCGCAGCCTGCGCTGGGATACCGAATTCGGCGTGCTGTGGGAGGATGCCGACGGCGTCGCGGCGTTTCGCCGCAAGGCCTGGTCGCAATTGCTGGCCAGTGAGGGCGATGCCGGGGCGAGCGTCGAGAACGGCCTGGCGACATGGCGGCGCATCGCCGATGCGAACGTCGTCGCGGCACCCGACCGGCGGCAGGGCTTCGTCCTACCCCACAAGCTCGGCAGGGCACGCCGGTTCGCGCGGCCATCGTGGTTCGTGCCCGACGACCTAGTCTAGCCCCGGAGCGTTAACCCCGGGGCGGAACGCGCTTAGTTCTTGACGTCGCGCGCGGTCTTGGAGACCGCCTTGCCGGCCGAGCTGACGTCCTTGCCGGCACCTTCGACGGTGTTGCAGGCGGAAAGGCCGAACGCGGCCGCGACGGCGACGACGATGATAGCTGACTTCTTCATACGCTAAACTCCATTTGGTGTCGTGATGACATCGCAACAAAGCCCGCCGACCCCTGCGGTTCCGGGACGGCGGCGATTTATCGTCTGGGGTAAGCGGGCCCGGCGACATTCGGGGGGGGTGATGTCGCCGGGCCCTTGGAAGGATAGCGGGAGCGGGGGGGCAAATGCCGCTATCCGAGGTGTTGAACGGACCATGTGAACAACTGTTCCAGCGTCGCGCCGATTTATCTGCGATTCGGCCGGGCGTCGTCGTTGGTCATGGAACCCGCCGTAACGACCGCGCGTCTGTGCCTGCGAACACTTTCACCGGAGATAGCAGATGAGCGATCACGCCAACGACCAGGACAGGCTTTGGGATGCGATCAAGGACATCCGCACCGGCATGCTGACCACCCAGGGCGGCAGCGGCCTCGAGAGCCGGCCGATGAGCGCCAGCATCGACCGTGACGGCGGCAAGATCTGGTTCATCACCCGCATCGACAGCGGCAAGACGCAGGACATCGCCGACGACGCCCAGGTCAACATCGCTTTCGCCGCGCCGGACAGCAACAGCTGGGTTTCGGTGACGGGCACGGCACGGGTTATCCGCGATGCCGCCAAGGCGAAGAAGCTATGGTCGCCGTTCGCCGAGGCATGGATGCCCGAAGGCCCCGAGGCGCCGACCACCGCGCTGATCGAGGTAACGCCGGCACACGGCACGCTGTGGGACGCGCCGAACAAGCTGGTGCAGCTGTTTCAGGTCGCGGCCGCCAACATCACGCAGAAGCCGCCCAGCGGCGGCGATGTGGTGCACGCCGCGCTATAACGCCGGCGGCGCGGGTAGCGGGAAGCGGATCGAATAGCTGCCCGCCGCCGCGTCGTGGACGAGCGGCACGCGTAGCTGTCGTGCCATGCCGGCAATGATGCGGCTGCTCGGGTGGCCAGTCCGGGCCGCGAGCGGGTTTTCGCCGGCGAACACCGGTGCCGCGACGACCAGCGTGGCATGGCCGTCACTGCCCGCGGCCGCGATCGTCGCAGCGAGCGGACCCGGCGCGGCAAGGCGCGCGCCGCAACTCACCAGCTCGGTGATCAGGAAGGCCAGTGGCACGGCCGTGTCCTGCCCGACGAACAAGCGCTCTATCGTCGCCGTCAGGGCGACCGCCACCCCTTCGCTGGCGGTCAGGCTCTGCTCGAGGCCCGCCGCGAGATCGGTGGTCAGTGCCTTCAGGTCGACGTGCTGGCCGCCGCCACCTGGCGAGTCCGACTCGTACATCCAGCGGTGCACGATAGCGAGTGCCGAGACCCGGGACTGGATGACCGCATAGGCCTGCGCGACGTCCCTGCTCGCGGCATCGCGGGCCTGGATCGATAGCAGGCTGGAGACGATCTGCAGGTTGTTCTTGACCCGGTGGTGGACCTCGCGGGTCAGCCGCTGCTGCTCGGCCAGCGCGGCATCGATCTCGGCATCGTGCGTGTCGATATCGTCGGCGAGCGCGTCGAACGCCTCGGCGAGCGCGCCGACCTCGCGGCTGAAGAAACTCCTCTTGCCCAGGCGGACACTTTTGTCCCCTTTGCGGTATTGATCGACCACGGTGCGTATCCGGGTCAGCGGCCGGACGATCAGCGAGTTGGCGACGAGCCAGCCGATGAGCAGTGCCGCCAGCCACATCACGACCGGCAACGCGATGGTCGCTGCCTGCGCCACGCCGAGCCGGGTGCTGGCCCCGTGGGCAACGGCGCTGTTGTAGTTCCGCAGCGCCGCCGCGACCGCGACGATTCCGGGCGGCAGCAGCGTCAACGTCAGCGCCGCCATCACCTTGGCGGCCATCGGCCAGTCGCGCACGCCTTTCAATCGGCGGAATTGATCCAACTCGGCCGCCCCTATCGCAGTTGCCGCAGCAACTCCTCGAACGCTTCTGGCAGCGCTTCGGTTGCGGCCTCGTCGTAGGCGCGGCGCAGGGTCGCGCCGACGCGGTCGATCTGGCCCGCGGGCAGCGGCGGGGGAGCGTCGGACGCGTCGTGAGGCTCGGCCATGGTGTCCCTGTTATGGTCGACGTCCGCCGTGCCCCACAGCATAGCGACGATGGTGACCGATACGGGGTTTGTCTCTCGAACAAAACAAAAATCGCGCCCGGCTGTTCGGGGGGGAACGAAGCCGCTATGCCCATCGTCACGCCATGCCGGGCATCGCCCGCCAACAAGGGTCCGAACCGACCATGTCCCTCGCTACCGAGATCGCGCCGCACCTGCCGTATCTGCGCCGCTACGCCCGCGCGCTGACCGGCAGCCAGTCGAACGGTGACAGTTTCGTCCGTGCCGCGCTGGAGGCGATCGTCGCCGCACCCGCCGACTTCCCCCGCAATGTGGATGCGCGCCTTGGCCTCTACAAGGTGTTCCATGCGATCTGGAGCAGCGCCAATGTCGAGGTCGCGCCAGAGGCCGACACCGCCCACGCGATGGAGCGCGTCGCGCAGGATCGGCTGGCGGCGATCACGCCGCTGTCGCGCCAGGCGCTGCTGCTGACCGCGATGGAGGGCTTCACCAATGAAGACGCCGGCTATCTGATCGACAGCACGCCGGCCGAGGTCGCGGCGCTTGTCGCGGACGCGCTGGCCGAGATCGACCGGCAGACCGCGACCCGCGTGCTGATCATCGAGGACGAGCCGATCATCGCGATGGACATCGAATCGATCGTCCGCGACCTCGGCCATGAAGTGACCGGCATCGCGGTCACCCGCGACGAGGCGGCGGCGCTGGCCAGGGCCGACCAGCCGGGGCTGGTGCTCGCCGACATCCAGCTGGCCGACGGCAGCTCGGGCATCGACGCGGTCAAGGACATTCTCGGCGAGTTCTCGGTGCCCGTGATCTTCATCACCGCCTTCCCGGAACGCCTGCTGACCGGGGAACGGCCGGAGCCGACCTTCCTGATCACCAAGCCGTTCCAGCGCTCGACGGTGATGGCGGCGATCGCGCAGGCCTTGTTCTTCAACTCGACCGCCAGCTTCGGCTGACGCCGCGGCTCGCGGCACCTCAGCTCTTCCGGGTATGTACCGTATAGGTGCGATCTGAAAGTAATCGAGAAACCGGGAGGCTAAAGTTCCATAAATGGAACCGCGTCCGCCGCGCCTCGTTACGTTGGCGGAGAGCGAGGGACCGTGGCTGACGAGAAGATCAAGTTGACGACCACCGAGGCGCGTGCCGGCTCGCGCGGTACGCAGGTGCGTACGATCATGATCGTCGGCCTGGTGCTCGTCATCGTGGCGTTCGCGATTATTTACGCCGTCTACGGCCTCTAAGCACCGCCGGGGGAGAAGATCATGGCCAGACACGTCCGCGCGCCGCGCGTCAATCACGCACCCGATCCCAACGCCATTCCGGTCGCGCCGCGCGCCAAGGATATCGGCTCGTTCCTGCGCGTCGCCTTCGCGGAAGCGAACGATGATCCGGTGCCGCAACTGTTTCTCGACTTGCTCGCCAAGCTCGGCGAGGGCGAGACCGTGTCGCCCGCGCCGCGCCCCGAGGCGCTCAGCGACAAGGACTTCAAGGACCAGCTGGCGATCGTCATCCCGCATTTGCGCGCCTTTGGGCGCTCGCTGTCGGGCAGCCGCGATCTCGCCGACGATCTGGTGCAGGAGACGCTCTTGAAGGCGTGGGCGGCGCGCGAGCGCTTCCAGGCCGGGACCAATATGCGGGCGTGGACCTTCATCATCCTCAGGAACCTGTTTCTCAGCCAGATGCGCCGTGCGCGCTTCAAGGGCGAGTGGGACGATTTCACCGCCGACAAGCTGCTCGCCGCACCCGCGGGTCAGGACCGGCAGATCGACCTCGCCGACCTGCAGCGCGGCCTGATGCAGCTGCCGCAGGCGCAGCGCGAGGCGCTGATCCTCGTCGGTGCAGGCGGCTTCGCCTACGAAGAGGCGGCGAACATCTGCGAATGCGCGGTCGGCACCATCAAGAGCCGCGTCGCTCGCGGCCGCGCGGCGCTGGAGGTCATCCTGAACGAAGGCCTGCTGCCCTCGCGCCGCCTCGATGCACCCACCGGCGGCGTCTCGGCGTTGAACCAGATCATGGGCCAGGTCGACAGCCTCGCCCGCGGCTAACCCCCCCAAAAGGAGATACAGAGATGGCCAGTCCCCCGAAGAACGCCCCCGCCGGCACCGTGCCCGGCAAGGGTGCGAGCGACAACGAAGCCGTCGACATCAGCATCAGCAAGAAGCAGCGCAATGCCGTCGCCGAAGCGTTGAAGCAGGCGCTCGGCGACAGTTATGCGATGTATTTCAAGACCCTGGGCGTCCACTGGAACGTCACCGGAGCCGGCTTCTACGGCATCCACAAGCTGACCGATGCCCAGTACAACGAGCTGCACAAGGCGGCCGATGCCATCGCCGAGCGTATCCGCGCACTGGGCCATGTCGCGCCCGCCAGCTTCTCGGAGTTCAAGGCGCTGTCGTGCGTCGATGTCGACACGCCACACAAGTCGACGCTCGCGATGCTGGAGGAACTGGTCAAGGACAACGAGGCGGTCGCCAAGCGCATGCTCAAGGTCAGCGATGTCGCCGACGACAACAACGACAAGTTCACCGAGGACATGATCATCGCGCGCATCGGCACGCACGAGGAGAATGCCTGGATGTTGCGCGCGACGATCGCGTAGCGCGCAGCGCGGCCGGCGGGTCGGCGGCCCAGCGCCGCCAAGCCCGTCCGACGGCGCGGCTTTGCCGCGACGCCACTCACCTGCCACAATGTTGGCGGTGATCTTCGACTTCCCGCCCCTCGACCCGCCGCCCGAGCTGGCGAAGCTCATCCCCGGCGCATCGGCGGCCGTCGCCCATGCGTGGATCCATGCACCCTATCTGCGCGGCCTGATCCGGTCGCAGCCCGCGCTTGCCGTTGCAGACCCGGAGCCCGCGCTCGCCGCCGCTCTCGCCGCCGCACGCGACACCGGTGATCCCATGCTCCGTCTGCGCGCCGCCAAGCGGCAGGTGGCGCTGATCGTTGCCCTCGCCGACCTGTCGGGGGCGTGGGGGCTGGAGCGGGTAACGCGGGCGCTGTCCGACTTCGCCGACCTGGCGCTCGACGTCAGCATCGCCGCCGCACTCGCCGAGCGGGATGCGCCGAACCGCGGACTGGTGGCGCTGGCGCTCGGCAAGCTCGGCAGCCACGAGCTCAACTATTCGTCCGACGTCGACCTGATCCTGCTCTACGAGCCGGGATTGATCCCGGTGCGGCCACGGGAGGACGCTGGCGAGGCGGCGGTCCGCATCGCCAAGCGCGCGGTGGCGATCATGGCGGAGCCGACGCCGCAGGGTTACGTCTTCCGCGTCGACCTGCGGCTGCGCCCGGCGTCGGAGGTGACGCCGATCGCGTTGCCGGTCGCGGCGGCAGAGCATTATTACCAGTCGGAGGCGCTGACCTGGGAGCGCACCGCCTTTATCCGGGCGCGGGCGTGTGCGGGCGACATCGCGCTGGGGGCTGCGTTCCTGCGCGCCATCGATGCCTTCGTCTGGCGGCGCAGCCTCGACTATACCGCGATCCGCGATATCCAGGCGGTGTCGCTGCGCATCCGCGACCATTTCGATGCGGGGCAGGCGCTCGGCCCGGGCTTCGACCTCAAGCGCGGCCGCGGCGGTATTCGCGAAGTCGAATTCTTTGCGCAGCTGCACCAGCTGGTATGGGGCGGGCGCGCGCCCGAACTGCGCGCGCCCGCGACGCTCGATGCGCTGGCCGCGCTGGCGGCGGCGGGGCACATCCCGGCCGAGGAAGCAGCGACGCTGGCGAAGTCCTACCGCTACCTGCGCGGTGTCGAGCACCGGCTGCAGATGCTGAACGACGCCCAGACGCACAGCATCCCGACGAGCGCGCCCGAGCGGCTGGCGCTGGCGCGGCTGTGCGGCGAACCCGACTGGCGCAGTCTCGAACGGCGGCTGAAGGGCACTACCGCGCCGGTCGCGCGCGCCTTCGACCGGCTGGTCGCCCAGGCGCACGGACCCGCCGCGCTGCCGGTCGAGCCGAAGGCGCTGGCGGCGCGGCTCGGCACGGCGAAGGCGCTGGCCCCGATGATCGCGCGCTGGCGGGGGTCGTCGTACCGGGCGCTGCGGTCGGAGGCGGCGAAGGCGTCGTTCGAGGCGCTGCTGCCGTCGCTTGCCGTGGTCCTGACGGAGGCTGCCGATCCGGCCCAGGCGGCGGCGCGGTTCGATGCCTTCCTCGCGCGTCTGCCGGCGGGCGTGCAGTTCTTTGCGCTGCTGGAGGCCAACCCGCCGCTGGTGCCACTGCTCGGCCGGCTGCTCGGGCGGACGCCGGTGCTGGCGGACGCGCTGGCGCGCACCCCGGCGCTGTTCGACGTGCTGCTCGGGCCCGACGCGTTCGCGCCGCTGCCCGATGCGGCGGCGCTGCGGGCCGAGCTCAACGCGCTGGTGGCAGGTGCGCCGAGCGTCGAGGATGTCCTCGACCGGGTCCGCCGCTGGACCGGCGAGCGGCGCTTCCAGCTCGGCGCGCAATTGATCGAAGGCCGCGCCGACCCGCTGCGCGTCGGGCGCGACCTCGGCACCCTCGCCGATGTCGCGGTGGCGCTGCTGGTCGCGCGGGTGACCGCCGATTTCGAAGGCGCGCATGGCAAGGTGCCGGGCGGCGGCCTGATCGTGCTGGCGCTTGGCCGCTACGGCGGCGGCGTGCTCAGCCATGCGTCGGACCTCGACCTGGTTTATCTGTTCTCGGGCGCGCACGACGCGGTGTCGGACGGGGCCAAGCCGCTCGCTGCGACCCAGTATTTCAACCGGCTGGCGGCGCGCGTCTCGGCGGCGCTGTCGGTGCCGACCGCGGCGGGGGCGCTGTACGAGGTCGACACGCGGCTGCGGCCGTTCGGCGCCAAGGGCCTGCTGGCGGTCAGCCTCGATAGCTTCGCGCGCTATCACGCCGGGGAGGCGGAGACTTGGGAGCACATGGCACTGACCCGCGCCCGCGTCGTGGCGGGGGCGGCGGGGCCGGTCGAGGCGGCGATCCGCGAGGTGCTGTCGCGGTCCACCGGGCTCGACCTGGCGCAACAGGTCGTGGGGATGCGCGCCGAGATCGCGGCGGCCAAGCCCGGGGGCGGCAAATGGGACGTGAAGCTCGCGCCCGGTGGCCTCGTCGACCTCGAATTCATCGTGCATTTCCTGCAGCTGCGGGACGGGCGGGCGCTGACCCCCGACCTGTCCGCCGCGGTGGCGGCGCTGCGCCCCGACCTCAGCGCGGCGCACGGCACGCTGACCCGGGCACTGGTGGTGATCCGCCTCGTCGCGCCCGACGGGGTGCCCGATGCCACCGCGCAGGCAATGCTCGGCGACATCGGACTCGCCAAGGCGCAGGTGTCTGCGGCATGGACCGCGCTGTTCGGCAGCAAGCGAGGCAAGACATGATCGATACCGGCGACACCGCCCCCGCGCTCGACCTCGACACCGATGCCGGCGGCCGCGCCAGCCTCGCGGGGAAGCCATCGGTCGTCTATTTCTACCCCAAGGACGACACCTCGGGCTGCACCAAGGAAGCGCAGGAGTTCACCGTGCTCGCCGCCGACTTTGCCAGGGCCGGGGTGCAGGTAATCGGCGTGTCGAAGGATTCGGTCGCGTCCCACGGCAAGTTCCGGGCGAAGTACGACCTCGGCGTGACACTCGCCGCCGATCCCGACGGGGTCGCGTGCGCGGCGTGGGGCGTCTGGGTCGAGAAGAGCATGTATGGCCGCAAATACATGGGCATCGAGCGCGCGACGTTCCTGGTCGACGCCGGCGGCAAGGTCGTACGCGCCTGGCACAAGGTGAAGGTGCCCGGCCATGCCGCCGAGGTTCTGGCCGCTGCCAAAGGGCTCTGATTCGCAACTTTGCGAAAAGTTGCGTCCCCGCGCGAAAATATTTCACGCAATCTTCAACTCGCCGCAGCTTGCGGGCGACTCGTCCGTGGATGGGCCGATGGCTGTTGCCGGGCCGGGCGAGGGATGCTCCAACAGGCTTGTCGAACGGTTCGCCGGGCGACGGGTCAGACAAAAACGATTCGGGATGGGGATACTTTCTTCGGAAACGCAAGGACGCCGGCGAGGCCTCTCGCGGTGACCTCCGGAGGCTTGCCCGAACCAGAGAATGCAAGGGTTTGGGTCGATATGACACTTGTCGGAGCAGTTTTGGCCGCAGCCTGGCTCGGTGCCGCGGCACCCGCCACCACCCCGCTCCCGACCGACGCGCAGGCCGCCGAACTCGCCCGCGTCCAGTTCCAGCTCCAGGCGCTGACTGCCGAAACCCCCGCCACCAGCCAGAGCATGTTCGACAAGGCGGCCTCGACCGTCCGTGCCCGGCTACAGGCGGCGGAGGCGCTGCTGCGCCGCGTCGGCCTCGACCCGCAGCGCTACACCGCGACCAGCGGCGTCGGCGGCCCCTATGTCCCCGCCAGCGACCCGCGCATGAGCCGGCTGGCGCTCGGCTACACCCAAGTCGCGGCGATGGAGGCGGCGATCGCCGCGATTCCTTCCTATGTCCCGGTCAAGACCTTTACCTACACCTCGCCCTACGGCGTCCGCTACGATCCGTTCAACGGCCGCAGCGCGATGCACGCCGGCCTCGACATGGCCGGCAGCCAGGGTGAAGCCATCTATGCCGCCGCCGACGGCACCGTCGTTACAGGGGGGCGCTCGGGCGCGTACGGCAACCTCGTCGAGATCGACCACGGCAAGGGTCTCGCGACCCGCTACGGCCATCTCTCTGCGGTGCTCGTGCAGCCCGGCGCGCACGTCCGGCAGGGCCAGCTGATCGCCCGCATGGGGTCGACCGGCCGCTCGACCGGCACGCATCTCCACTACGAAATCCGCCTCGACGGCCGCGCCATCAACCCGCGGCCGTTCCTCGAGGCGAGCGGCTTCGTGCTGGCGGCGCAGGGCCGCGTCATCTCCGGGCCGAGCGTGCTGCAGGCGCTCGCCGACGACGACATGGCGACGTACAGCCTGGCCGGCACCCTGACCCGCAATTGAAGCGCCCGGCGTTCGCGCCTACATGCTCGCCATGACCAGCCCCGTCCTGATGCCCGCCGCTGCCGCCAGGGTTCGCGCGATCGCCGCGCGCCAGGGCAAGCCCGGCCTCAAGCTCCGCCTCGCCGTCGACGGCGGCGGTTGTGCCGGTTTCCAGTACCGCTTCGGGTTGGAGGAAGCGGCTGCCGCGGATGATCTGGTTACCGAGACCGACGGCGTGACGATGCTCGTCGATCCGGTCAGCCTGCCGTTCCTCGACGGCGCGCAGGTCGATTTCGTCGAGAAGATCGGCGCTGCCGCGTTCGAGGTGAAGAACCCGCAGGCGACCAGCGGTTGCGGTTGCGGGACATCGTTTGGCATTTAGCCGGGCAGGGCGTTAAACGCTCGCGGATGCGGATCGCCACTTTCAACATCAACGGCATCGGCGCGCGCCTGCCGCGCCTGCTCGACTGGCTGGCGGAGGCGAAGCCCGATGTCGCCTGCCTGCAGGAATTGAAGTGCGCCGATGAGAAGTTCCCGCACGCCGACATCGAGGCGGCGGGCTATCACGCGCTGGTCCACGGCCAGAAGAGCTGGAACGGCGTCGCCATCCTGTCGAAGTCGCCCGCCGTCGAGACGCAGCGCGGCCTGCCCGGCGACGACGCGGACGAACAGTCGCGCTACTTGGAGGCTGCGGTCGACGGCGTGCTGGTGGCATCGATCTACCTGCCAAACGGCAACCCGATCCTTGGCCCCAAGTTCGACTATAAGCTGGCCTGGTTCGCGCGCCTCCACGCCCATGCGGCGGGGCTGCTGGCGAGCGAGCTGCCGGTGGTGCTGGCGGGCGACTATAACGTCTGCCCGACGCCCGAGGACGCCTTCAGCGAGCGTGCCATGGCCGACAATGCGCTGTGCCAGCCCGAAAGCCGCGCTGCCTTTCGCACGCTGGTCGCGCAGGGGTGGACCGACGGGCTGCGCGCCGTGCACCCGACGGGGAAAATCTATACTTTCTGGGACTATACGATGGGGGCGTGGCCGCGCGACCTTGGGCTCAGCATCGACCGGCTGTTGCTGTCGCCGGGGCTGGCGGACCGGCTGCTCGATGCGGGCGTCGATCGCCACGCCCGCGCCGCGGAAAAGGCCAGCGACCACGCGCCGACCTGGGTCAGCCTGCGCTAGATCCTCCCCCTCCCCTTCAGGGGAGGACCAGCGCCTTTTCGAACACCCGGTGGGTGCGGGTCACCGTACCGTTCAGCACCTCGGCGATCGAACGCATCGGACCGTTGTCCTCGAGGATCCAGCCGATCTCGGCGTCGGTCGAGTGGAACTTCCGGTGGGCGTTGCGGCGCGTGTATTCGATCATCATGAAGGCCAGCGTCGAGGCGGTGCGGGAGCCCTGCAGCTTCTTTTTGATGCCCATCAGCGGCACCCGGATGCGCAGCGCCCGCGGCTTCCGCAGCTGGCGCAGCAGCCTGATCCAGCCGAACGGCAACAGTCGACCGTTCAGCCGCTTGATGACCTCGTTCATGTCGGGGACGGCGATCATGAAGCCGACCGTCTCGCCGTCGTAGTCGGCAAGGTAGATCAGGTCCTCGAACACGATCGGCTTGAACTTCTTGCCGGCGTAGGCGATCTCGCTCGGCGTCAGCGGCACGAAGCCCCAGTTGGTCGACCAGGCATCGTTCAGGATGCCGAGGATCGTCGCGAACTCGCTGTCGAACTGCGCCTTCCTTAGTGTCCGCACCCGAAGCCGCGGATTCCGCTCGCCGTTGGCGACGATCTTCTGGACCAGCGGCGGGAACTCGCGGGTGATGTCGACCTGCCAGCTGTGCGTGTCCTTGACAGCCGCCAGGCCGGCGGCCGTCAGCAGGCGCTCGTAATAGGGCAGGCCGTGACCCATCATGATCGTCGGGTCGCTGTCGAAGCCGGCGACGTGCAGGCCGACCTCGTCCCACACCGACAGCGAGAACGGGCCCTGCATGCGGGTCATGCCCTGTGCCCGCAGCCAGCCGGCTGCGGCGGCGACCAGCGCGTCCGCCACCGTCTGGTCGTCGATACTCTCGAACAGGCCGAAATGACCGAGGCCCGGCCCCTGCCATTCGAGCACCAGATCATCGACCTGCGCCGAGATGCGGCCGACGATGCTGCCGTCACGCTCAGCGAGGAAATAGACCGCGCGGGCATGTTCGAACCAGGGGTTGGTGCCCTTCGGATCGATCAGGTCGCGCGCCTCGCTCTTCAGCGGCGGCACCCAGTGCGGGTCGTTCGCGTACATCGCCCATTGCAGGTCCACAAAGGCGCGGCGATCGGCCTTAGTGACCGCCTCGCGAACGGTCAGGCTCATGCCGCGAGGCGCTGCCTCGGGTGGCCCTTGGCGACACCGCCGGACATCTCGGCGACCCACGGATAGGTCGCAGCGACCTCGTCGGTATAGCCAAGGTTGAACACCGTCGCCGACTTCGCCGGCCGCGCCTCGCGCTCGTAGAAGGTGCCGAACGCCTTGTCCCAGACGAAGTTGGTGATGCCGAAATTCCCGCTCTCGTCATGGAAGTGGTGCGCCATGTGGCGCGCCTTCATCGCCGCCAGCATGGGGTTCTTAGGCTTGTACGACAGGTGCTGGATGCAGTGGCAGAACTCGTAGAAGCAGGTCGTCAGCAGGCCCGCGCACAGCGCCACCGCGGCCCCGCCGAAGCCGCCGATCAGCCAGCCGACCGGGACCGTCATGATGACGATCGGCGGCAGCGTCGTCGACAGCGAGCCGAACAGGATCTCGAGGTGGTTCGGATCCTGGTGGTGATCGTAGTGGATGCGCTTCCAGGTCTTGGCGGTCAGCGGCGACTTGAACATCCAGCGGCCATGCAGGACGAAGCGGTGCAGGACGTACCAGACCAGCGGATAGACCAGTATCGCGAAACCGGCAGCGACGGCGCCCTGCAGCAGCGTCGGCGGGCTGTAGGCGGCGGCGAACGCGGCGAGCACGGCGAGCACCAGATACGCCTGGATCGCGTAATACTGGAAATAGGCGATGACCAGTTCGCTCAGCGTCATCTTGTTCAGATAGTGCGACCGGTTCCAGATGCCGGGCTTGGGCAGGGTAAGCGCCTTCACCATGTTCTCCTGACTTTGGGCAGTGCCGTTACGCGGCCAATAAGGCGGATTTAGGACTGGCAGCGCGCGCCTGCCAGCCATGCGGCGTTCACTCCTCGGTGCGGAACAGCACCGTCTCGCCGATCAGGAAGAACAGCAGGAATGGCGACCATGCCGCCAATACGGGCGGCACGGTGCCGAAGTTGCCCATCGCCGCCATGAAATTGTCGGCGACGAAGAAGGCGAAGCCAAGGAACATGCCGATCACGGCGCGGACGAATAGCCGCCCCGACCGCGCCAGCCCGAACGCCGCGACCGCGCCAAGCAGCGGCATCAGCATCGCCGACAACGGCCCCGAGATCTTGTGGTTGGCGGCGGTGACGAGGTTGTCGACGTTCTTGCCGGCGTCGCGCTGACGCTCGATCGCCGTCAGCAGCTCCCAGAACGGCAGGTGGTCGGGGTTGATAGTGCCGGCGGTAAACTGCGGCGCGGTCACGGCGCTGCGGAAGATCAGCAGCGGCTGCGTCGTCTCGATGCCACGCGCGACATCGAAGGTGCGCGCCGCGGTCAGCTCCCAGCCGCCCGGCACCGGCCGGGCGCTGGCGGCGCGAACGATGCGGTTCAGGCGGTTGCCGTCGCGGTCGTAGATGACGACGCCCTCCAGCCGGGTCGCGGCACCGCTGCCCCGTACCATCGCGGCATGAAACAGGTCGTCGCCGCCGCGTACCCATTGCTCGGTCATCATCCGGCCGGCCTGCGGCACCAGCCGGTAATCGACCGCCTGCCAGGCATCGAGGGTCGTCGTCGCGCGCACCGTGATGCGCTCGTTGAAGACGAAATTGGCAACCGCGATGCCCAGTGCCGCGAGCACCAGAGGTGCCAGGATCTGGTGCGCCGAAATGCCGGCCGACTTGAAGATCACGACTTCGCTGTTCTGGTTCAGCGTCGCCAGCGTCACCAGCGTGCCAAGCAGCACCGAGAACGGCAACACGAACTGGATCAGCTGAGGGACGCGCAGCGCTACATAGTGCCAGAGCTGCGCCTCGCTGTTGCCCGGCGGCGACAGGATGCGGCCCGACTCGCCGAGCAGGTCGAGCGTCATCAGGATCAGCACCAGCCCGCCCGCAAACGCCAGGGCGCGAACCAGGAACAGTCGCGCGGTGTAGCGCGCGATGGTCGCCGACGGGAACAGCGCCATCAGCCGGCCGAGAGCGCGCTGTCGCGGTAGGCAGTGCGCCGCCGCGCCACCCGGCCGACCAGGCTCGCCAGCTGGGCGAAGCCGCGGTCGAGGAAGCCGATCGGCTGGCCGCCGGGCTTGTAGGCGAGCGTATGATACATCCACAGGCACAGGCCGGCGAACAGCGCGAACGGTATCCATTGCGACAGCGCCGGGTCGATCCGCCCGATCGAGCCCATGCGTTCGCCGTATTCGGTGATCTTGTGATAGGTGACGATCAGCACGATGCCGACGAACACCCCGAGCGACGAGGTCGAACGCTTCGGCGGCACCGCCAGCGCGACGGCCAGGAACGGCAGCACGAACATCACCACGCACTGGACGATGCGCCGGTTCAGCGTCGAGGCGCTTTCCAGCTTGTCGAGGCGCGACGCCTTGGGGTCGAGCTCGACGTGCGCCAGTTCGGGCACAGTCAGCTCCAGGTTGCGGTCGCCGCGCGTCCGGAAGGCCCCGGTCGAGGGCAGGTTGATCGGCAGGTCGTGCTGGTCGAACGACAGCACGCGGGGCAGGTCGGTGGGGCCGTTGCTGTGCACCAGCGTGCCATGCCGCAGGCTGAGCAGGATGACGTCGGGGTCGTCGGTCGACAGGAACGTGCCCCGGTCGGCGGTGACCGCCAGTGCCTTGCCGTCCTTGGCCTCGGCGCGGACGAACAGGCCGTAGAGGTCGCGGCCCTTGTTCTCCGAACGCTCGACGCGCAGCGTCATGCCCTTGCCCAGCTTGGCGAACTCGCCGACCTTGATGCTGGCACCGAGCGCGCCTGAACGAAGTTCAAACCGCAGCCCTTCATAGGCGTAGCGCGAGTAGGGCTGGAGATAGCCGACGATGCCGAAGTTGATCACGGCGAAAAACGCCGCGAACAGCATCGGCACGCGGAGCAGCCGGTTATAGCTGATGCCCACCGCCCGCAGCGCATCGAGCTCGCTCGACAGGGCGAGCTGGCGGAAGGCGAGCAGGATTCCCAGCATCACGCCGATCGGAATGCCGAGCGACAGATACTCGGGCAGCAGATTGCCCAGCATCCGCCACACCACCGACACCGGGCCGCCCTCGTTCATGACGAAGTCGAACAGCTTGAGCATCTTGTCGAGCAGCAGCAGCATCGCCGCGATGGTCAGGCTGGAAATCAACGGCACGGCAATCAGCCGCGCGAGGTAACGGTCGAAGCGCGTCAGGCGTCCCAAATTGCTGCCGTCCCTCGGACAAATTTTGGCCGCAGTGGGCGACCATCTAGGCTGTCGAACAAATGCCTGCCGCCTATAGCCGGGCGCAAAGCGAAGGTCATGGCCAAAGTGAGACTGCGGCGTTGCTTGGGCGGAGCTGGACTGGCGATCGCCGCCATGCTTGCGACGCCGGGCGCGGCCCAGGCGATCGGCCCCGATGCCGCCGCCTGCTCGGGCCGCGCCGCGGCGCTGCTGGTCAAGGTGCGCGGCCTCAAGAACCGGGAGGGACTGATCCGCATCTCGACCTATCCCGCCGACGCCGACTGGCTGGCGAAGGGGCGCTATGTCCGCCGCATCGATGTCGCGGTACCGGCAGCGGGCGATGCCGATATCTGCGTCGCGCTGCCCGGCCCCGGGCGCTACGGTGTCGCGGTCCTGCACGACCGCAACGGCGATCATAAGGTCAACATCTTCAAGGATGGCGGCGGCTTTTCGAACAACCCGAAGTTCGGCATGTCGAAGCCCGAGGTCGCCGCTGTCGCCTTCGCCGCCGGCGCGGGCCTGACGACCCTCGACATCCAGCTGAAGTATCTCGGATGACGGTCGCCTCGCTCCCCGTCGCCAGCAAGATGCCCGTGATCGCGCTCCTGTCGAATCCGCGTTCGACCGGCAACCTGGCGATTCTGCCCGAGGTCCGCAGCTTCGTCGCCGCCCACCCCAACATCTTCCACTACGAAGTCGAAAACGTCGACGAGGTGCCCGAGGCGATGCGGACCATCGCGCGGATGAAGCCGGTGGTGCTGGCCATCAACGGCGGCGACGGCACCGTCCAGGCGGCGCTGACCGAGATGCACCTCGGCGGCCATTTCGACGGTCGCATCCCGCCCGTCGCGGTGCTGCCGAACGGCAAGACCAATTTGATCGCACTCGATCTTGGCGCGCACGGCGACGCGCTCGGCGCGCTGCGCCAGCTGCTGCGGATCGCCGAGAAGGGCATGGACCCGCATGTCGTCCACCGCCAGCTGATCGCGCTGACTACCGGGCAGGACAATGCCCGGCCGGTGCTCGGCATGTTCCTCGGCGGCGCGGGTCTCGCTTCGATCATCCTGTTCTGCCGGACGCGCATCTATCCGCTCGGCCTGCCGAACTGGGTCAGCCATTTGCTTGCCGCGCTGGCGCTGGTGTTCGGCGTCGTGCTCGGCATCAAGGCGCACTGGCTGCCGCCGAAGGAGGGCCGGATGCGGCTGACCCGCGGCGACGGCCGCCAGGAAGGCAATTTCATGGTGTTGATGGTGACGACGCTGGAACGCATCGCGCTCAACATCCGGCCGAGCACGGTCGGCGGCGCGCTGAAGATGATGGCGATCGAGCAGAACCCGATCACCATGATCCGCATCGCCTATGAGGTGCTGATCGGCCGGCTCGGCCACCGCTCGATCGGCGGGCTGCATTTGCAGGGCGGCGACATCATCCGCATCGAGGGCGGCCGCCCCAGCGTGGTCATGGACGGCGAGATCTTCCAGGCCGCCAGCGGCGGCTCGATCACGCTGACGACCACGGCGCCGGTGTCGTTCGTCCGCCTTGTTGCCTGAACTCGACGCGCTGGTTGCCGCCGAGCTGGCGGTGCCGGTGCAGAACGAGGTCGCCGCGTTCGCCGCGCATATCGCCGGCTTGCTGCCTTCCACCAACGCCGTACTGTTCTACGGCTCGTGCCTCCGCGAAAGCCGCCTCGACGGGCTGATGCTCGACTTCTACGTCATCGTCGACAGTTACGACGCGGCCTATGGCGGCGGCTGGCGGGCGCGTGCCAACCGGCTGCTGCCACCCAACGTCTTCCAGATCGCGCACGCCGGGCTGCGTGCCAAATACGCGGTGCTGGACAGTACCGATTTCGCCCGGCTGGCGTCGGCCAGGGCGCGGAACCCCAGCGTCTGGGCGCGGTTCGCGCAGCCGTCGCGGCTGGCGTGGGTCCGCGACGATGCGGCACGGATGGCGGCGGTCGCGGCGGTGGCGCAGGCGGCCCCGGCGCTGCTCGGCGCGGCGATGCCGATGCTCGCCGATTGGCCCACCGTCGCCGAGGTCTGGACGGGGGCCTTCGCGCTGACCTTCGGGGCCGAACTGCGGACCGAGCGCAAGCAACGCGGCGCAAGCCTCTTCGACGCCGATCCCGATCGTTACCTGGCCTTCACGCGGCCCGCGCTGGCGGCTGCGGGCCTTGCCGCGACCATCGCCGACGACCGGGTGCGCGTCACCGGCGACCTCGACCGGGCCGGCGCGGGCGCCGCGTGGCAGCAGCGCCGCCGTCAGGGCAAGGCGCTGTCGGCAGCCCGCCTGGCCAAGGCCGCCTTCACCTTCGACGGCGGCCTCGACTATCTCGCCTGGAAGATCGAGCGCCACTCCGGCGTGCCGGTGCCGGTGCGCCCGTGGATGCGGCGGCTGCCGGTGCTGGGCGGCCTCGTCCTGCTACCCCGCCTGCTGCGCTCCGGCGCGGTGCGTTAGGTCCAGCTCAACCTCCGCCGCCGCATCGGCGAACGCCTGCAGGATCGTCGCGATCTGCTCCGGCCGGTGCTCGGCGCACAGCGAGCAGCGCAGCAGGAAGGTGCCCATCGGCGTCGCCGGGGGGCGCGCGAAGTTCACATAGACGCCGCGCTCCAGCAGCGCCTGCCACATGCGGATGGTGGTCACCTGGTCGGGCATCATCACCGCGATGATGGCGCTCTCGGCTTCGGGCGTGCCCAGCGTGAAGCCCTGCGCGCGTAGCCCGGAATGCATGGCGCGGGTGTTCTCCCACAGGTGCTGGCGCTTGTTGCCGCCGTGCATCAGCTTGCGGATCGACGCGGCGCTCGACGCCATCACGGTCGGCGGCAGCGCCGCGGTGAAGACATAGGGGCGGCAGACCAGTCGCAGCGCCTCGAACTTCGGGTGGTTCGACACGCAGAAACCGCCCACCGTGCCGACCGATTTCGAGAAGGTGCCGATGATGAAGTCGACGTCCGCCTCGACGCCGGCGGCTTCGGTGACGCCGCGGCCGTGCGGTCCGAAGAAGCCCATCGCGTGCGCCTCGTCGACCAGCACCATGGCGCCCGCCGCCTTGGCGACGCGGACCATCTCGGCCAGCGGCGCGATGTCGCCCAGCATCGAATAGACGCCCTCCAGAATCACCAGCTTGCCGGCGTCGGCGGGCAGGCGACCGAGGCGTTTCTCCAGGTCCTCGACGCTGTTGTGGCGGAACCGCACGATGTCGGCGTTGCCCATGCTGCAGCCATCGTAGATCGAGGCATGGCTGTCGGCGTCGAGGATGACGAAGTCGCCGCGCCCGGCCAGCGTCGAGACGACGCCGAGATTGGCCTGATAGCCGGTCGAGAACACCATCGCGTATTTGGTGTCGTAGAACTCGCACAGCGCCGCTTCGCAGTCCTTGTGACTGGCATAGGTACCGTTCAACACGCGGCTGCCGGTGGTGCCGGCACCGAAGTCGCGCAGCGCGCGCTCGCCGGCCTCGATGACGTCGCGGTCGAAGGTCATCCCCATGTAATTATAGGTGCCAACCAGGATGGTGTCCTTGCCGTTGATCACCGCCTCGGTCGGCGACTTGACCTCGGACATGACGACGCCGACGGGATCGCGCATGCCGGCGTCGAGCACCGCCTGCCGGTCGGCGACGATGCCGTCGAACTTGCTGAGCAGGTCGATCACTTGGCCAGCCGCACCACCGCGTCCGCGACCTGCCCGACGGTCTCGAGTTCCGGCAGCAGGTTGAGCGGCAGCACCATGTCCCATTCGTCCTCGATATTGGCGACCAGGTCCATGACGGTCAGCGAGTCGAGCTCCAGATCATCGGCGAAGGTCGTCGTCTCGGTGACCGCGATACCCTTCCTGTTCAGCGGCTCGATCAGCTGAACAATGCGGTCGAAAACGGCCTGGCGGTCGGGCATCCATGACTCCTGAAACTGTCATGTGGCGGTGTCATGACAAAATGGCCAAAGCGGGGCCAGCGTGGTAGCCCGCGGCCAATCAACGCGTTGAAGAGGGGATGCGGTGGCGGACGGCGGCGACGACGATGGGCCCGACGATGGCTCCTATTCGATCTACATGCTCCGCACCATGCAGCAGCATCATGTCCATTTGAGTGCGCAGGCCGACCAGAAGGCGAGCATGCTGATCGGCGCAACTGCGGTCATCATGACGCTGATCTTCCGCGATGTGGGTTCGCCGGCCGGTGTCGGCCTGCCGCTGCTGATCGTCGCGGCTGCGTCGTTCGGGGCGGCGGTACTGGCCATCCTGGCGGTCACGCCGCTGACCACGCCAAAGCCGCACAGCGGTTCCAACCTGCTGTTCTTCGGTGGCTTCCTCGGCCTCGACGAGGCCGGCTACCAGGACCACATGGCGACGATCATGGCGAGCAACGGCCGGGTCCAGCGCGCCATGGTCCGCGACATCTATCAACTCGGTCAGGTGCTGGGCCGGCGCAAGTTCAAGCTCGTCGGCTATGCCTACAAGGTCTTCCTGGCCGGGCTGATCGGCGGCTTCGCGGCGTTCGCGGCACAGGCGGCGAGTCTGATCGCCCGCTAGAGCCAGCCTGCGGTACGGTACCAGGCAGCGGTGGCGGCGGTGCCGTCCGCGAGGCCGATCCGCGGCTCCCACAGCCCCGCGAGATTGTCGCCGTGCGCGGTCCAGTCCGGGTGGACGAGATAGCGCGCCCGGTCGAAGCTGAGCCGTGGCGCGGCGCCGCGCAGCCGGGCGCGGACGGTCTCGACCGCGGCGCCGGCCCGCAGTGCACCCGGCGGCAAGCGCAGCAGGCGGACGCGCCGCCCGACCGCGTCGCCCAGCGTGCGGGCAAGCGTCGCATGGTCGACGGGCACGCCGTCGCTGACCTCGTGGGTCGCGCGGGTGGCGGGTGCGGCGGCGAGCGCGAGCAGGGCGCGGGCGAGGTCGGACACCTCGATCATCGACACGCGGCCCGCCGCCGGAATTACGCCGAGACCGCGCGCGGCGAGCTGGAACAGCGCCAGCGTCTCGCGGTCGCCGGGACCATAGACGCCGGGCGGCCGCACGATCGACCAGTCGAGCGGCGACGCTTGGACCAGCCGCTCCGCCGCTGCCTTGGACGCGCCGTAAGCAGACAGGCCCGGCTCGCGCGCCGCCAGCGACGAGACGTGGACGAAGCACCGGACGTCGGCGGCTTGCGCGGCGGCGAGGATGCTGGCCGTGCCCGCGACGTTGCCCGCATCGAAGCCGGCCGGGTCGCGCGCGTTGATGACGCCGGCGACGTGGATTACTGAATTGGCACCGGCGCACAGGTCGCCGGGTTCGGCGAGGGTGCCGCTGATCCACGTCACGCCGGGCTGGTTGGGCTGCGGCGACCGGGTCAGCGCACGAACGCTGTGGCCTTGCTCGACGGCGATGCGCAGCAAATGGCGGCCGACGAAGCCGGTGCCGCCGGTGACGGCGAGGATCAGGCGGCAATCTCGAACGGCTGGATCTCGCCGCTAAGATACTGCAGCCGCGCCTTCGACCGCGACAGCTTGCCGCTCGACGTGCGGGGCAGGGTGCGGGGCGGGACCAGTTCGACGACGCAGGTCATGCCGGTCAGGTTGCGGACCTTGTTGCGGATCGCGTCGCGCAGGTGGGCGCGTTCGGCGGGGTCGCTGGTGCGGCACTGGACGAGGACCGCAGGCTCCTCTTCGCCGGCCGGCGAGGTGATCGAAAAGGCGGCGATGTCACCCGCCTTGAACCCCGGCAGCTGCTCGATCGCCCACTCGATGTCCTGCGGCCAGTGGTTCTTGCCGTTGACGATGATCATGTCCTTGGCGCGGCCGACGATGTAGATATAGCCGTCGACGAGGTAGCCCATGTCGCCGGTGTCGAGCCAGCCGTCCGTCAGGCAGGCGGCGGTCGCGGCGGGATCGCGGAAATAGCCCGACATGACGCCCTCACCGTGGACATGGATGCGGCCGATACGGCGGTCTGGCAGGGCGCGCCCGGCTTCGTCGCGGACTTCGACGGTAAGGCCGGGCAGCGGTTTGCCGCAGTTGACGATGGCGCGGTAGCGGATCGGCATCAGCGCGTCGACCGGCCCGGCGCGGCCTTCGCCCGACAGCTCGCGCTCATCGACCAGATCGACGACGATGCCTTCGCCGACCGGCATTATGCTGACCGCCAGCGTCGCTTCGGCGAGCCCGTAGCTGGGCAGGAAAGCGCGCGCATCGAAACCGGCGGCGGCGAACACATCGACGAAATGCTGCATGACGTCGGGGCGGATCATGTCGGCACCGTTGCCCGCGACCCGCCAGCGCGACAGGTCGAAGCGCTGGTGCACGTCGATCGCCGACGACACGCGCCGCGCGCAGATGTCGAAGCCGAAGGTCGGCGAATAGCTGAGGCTATGCCCCTCGTTCCGGGTGATCAGCGTCAGCCACGACAGCGGCCGCCGGGCAAAATCCTCGGTGGCGAGATAGTCGGCCGACATCTGGTTGGCGAGCGGCGACAGGAAGCAGCCGACCAGCCCCATGTCGTGATACCAGGGCAGCCACGACACGACGCGGTCGTCGTCCTGCACCTCGGTCGAGATGGCGTGACCGGCGAGATTGGCGAGCAGGGCGCGGTGGGTGACCGCGACGCCGTGCGGGAAGCGGGTGCTGCCGCTCGAATACTGAAGGTAGGCGATGTCGTCGGCGCTCGGTTGCGGCAAGTCGACGGCGGGTGCGGCGGTCCCGGCAAACACCGCCCAGTCGTGCGCGGTGCAGCGCGGCAAGGTCGAGGCGGACTCGGCGACCAGCGCGACCAGGCCCGGCGGCGATAGCACCAGCAACGGGTCGCAGCTGGTCAGCTGGACGCGAATCTGGTCGATATAGGCGTCGCGCCCGCCGAACGAGGTGGGCAGCGGCAGCGGCGTCGGCAGCGCGCCTGCATAGATCGCGCCGAAGAACAGCGCCGCGAAGTCGGCCCCGGTCTCGGCGATCAGTGCGACCCGCTCACCCGGAGTGACGCCGGCGGCGATCAGCCGGCGGGCATGGTCGAGCGCATCGGTGCGGAGTTCGGCGAACGGATAGGCGCGGGCCAGTGCGGCGCGCGCGTCGAAGAAGTTGAAACCGCGCTGCCCCAGCGCGGCATAGTCGAGCGCCTCCCCCAGCGTGCCGAAATCGGCGATACGCCGCGGCAGCGCGTCCAGCGTCGCGGTAATGGCCGCACCGGTGTCGTCTGTATGCCGCAAGACCGACTTCTCCTCAGACCCCTTGGCCATCGTTCAACGCGGCTGACCCCACGCTTAATGGCTTCTTACCGTTACGTGCCAGCAACGCGCGTTCAAATTCGGACGCCACTATGGCAGAAGCATGGCGGTGTATGCGAAGCGCTCCCGCGAAGACCGGCCGCCGCCGCCGCCCCTCGATGCGGGCGGCTTGAGCGATCTGGCGCTGCGCTATGTCGGAAGATACGCGACGACGGCGGCGAAGTTGCAGCGCTACCTGGCGCGCAAGCTGTGGGAACGCGGCTGGGCCGGACCGGGCGAGGTGCCGGTGGCCGCCATCGTCGCGAAGTGCGTCGAGCGTGGCTATGTCGACGACCGGGTGTTCGGCGAGGCGAAGGCGCGCACCCTGTCGGCCAAGGGCTTCGGCCGGCTGCGCGTCGGGCAGGCGCTCGGCGCGGCGGGGATCGAACGCGATCTCGCGCGCGAAATCAGCGGCACGGTCGACGGGCGGGCGGCGGCGGAGGCCCTCGCCCGCCGCCGCCGCTTCGGCCCGCACGACCGGCTGCCGTTCGACCCGGACCGGCACCGCAAGCAGGTTGCCGCGATGCTGCGCGCCGGTCACGATATGGCAACAGTCCGCGCCGTGCTGAGGCGCGACGCCGCGGAGGGGGATTGACGATGACGCTGCAAGTGATTGGCGCGGGCCTGGGACGAACCGGAACCTTGTCGCTGAAGCTCGCGCTCGAACAGCTCGGCTTTGGCCCGTGCTATCACATGCTGGAAGTGCTGGTGCACCCGGCGCGCGAGGAGCGCATCGCACAGTGGCAGGCAATCGCCGCGGGTGCGCCGGCGGACTGGGAGACGGTGTTCGCGGGCTATGCCGCGACCGTCGACTGGCCGGCCTGCAACTATTACCACGAGCTGATGGCGGCGTACCCGGAGGCCAAGGTGATCCTGTCGCGCCGGGCGGACGCGGACGACTGGTTCCGGTCGACGCAGGAAACGATCTTCCGCGAGCAGATGGCATCGCCGCCGTTTACCCGGCGCATCATCGCGGACATCGTCGGACCGGACCGGCACGACCGCGACGCCGTCGTCGCCGCCTACGAACGGCACAATCGCGAGGTCATCGACGCCGTGCCGGCCGACCGGCTGCTGGTCTATACCGCGGGCGACGGTTGGGAACCCCTGTGCGCATTCCTCGGCGTGCCGGAACCCGTTGCGCCCGCGCCGCACGTCAACACGACGAGCCAGTTTCAGGCGATGCGCCTTGGTGCGCCATGATCCGCTTGCTCGCCATCGCCGCGCTGCTGGCGCTGCCGGCCACTGCGAAGCCGCCGTCGGCGGTGTATGCGGACCCGCCGCGCGACAGTGCCTATCCGGCGCGCATGGAAGTCCTGCATGTGCCGAGCGGCGGCGTCCTCATCAACGGCGTCGCTTATCTCGCCAGCGGGCCGGGCGCGCATCCGACGCTGGTGATCTGCCACGGCTGGCCGGGCAACGAGAAGAACCTCGACCTGGCGCAGGCGGTACGGCGGGCGGGATGGAACGCCGTCACCTTCAACTATCGCGGCTCGTGGGGCAGCCCGGGACAGTTCCACTTCGCCCAGAACCCCGAGGATGCGCGCGCCGTGCTGGCATATTTGCGCGAGCCGGCCAATGCCGCGAAGCTCGGCGTCGACCCGCAGCGCATCGCGCTGGCGGGTCACAGCATGGGCGGCTGGGTGACGGCGCTGGTCGCGGCGACCGACCGGCGCCTCATCGGCGCGGCGACGATCTCGATGGGCGATCTCGGCGTCGTCGGCGGGCTGCCCCGCGACAAGGTCCTCGCCGAGGCGGCGGACAATGCCGAGACGCTGGCAACGACACCCGAGGCGATGGCGGAGGAGCTGATCGCGGGCCGCGAGGCCTTCAGCGTGCTGCGTGCCGCGCCCGGACTGGCGCGGCTGCCCTATCTCGGGTTGACGTCGGACGATGGCCTCGCGCCGCACACGGACGCGCTGGTCGAGGCGGTGCGCGCGGCCGGCGGCGCCCGCTTCGTCAAGGCTCATTTCAAGACCGATCACAGCTGGTCCGACCGGCGTATCGCCCTGCAAACGGCGATCATCTCGTGGCTGGGAACGCTGCCCTAGCCGCCGGTCGCCGGGATGACGGTGTTCATGGTCGGCTCCTTTGCATGGCAGCGAGGGCTTGCGGTGTGTCGATATCGGCGAGAATGCCGGGGTCGTCGACGGCGAGGACGTCTATCTCCAGGTGCTGGAACAGCGCCTTGCCGCCGGTGTCGCCGGTCAGTGCCGCAAGGGCAGGGAAGTGGCGGCGGGGCCAGCGGACGGGGTTGCCGCTCTGGCCATTATGTTGCGGGACAACGATGCCTGGTGCGGCGGCGAGCGTGGCGAGCGTCGCGGGCTGGAGGCGGGGCATGTCGCCGAGCAGGACGAGGACCGCATCCCAGTCGGCGGGGACGGCCGCGATCCCGGCACGGAGCGAGGCGGACAGGCCCTCGGTATAGTCGGGCGCATCGACGAAGGTCACGTCCCGCCCGGCAAGTGAGGCGCGGACTTCGGCGGCGCGGTCGCCGGTGACGACCACCAGCTCCAGACCGGCGACCAGCGCAGCGTCAGCGGCGTGCACCACCACCGGCTTGCCGTCGAGAAGGGCGGTCAGCTTGTTCGCCCCGCCCATGCGCGTGCCGCGCCCCGCCGCCAGCAGCAGCGCCCCGGTGGTCACATCCGCGCCTTCGCCTCGGCACCGGGCAGCAGGCCACCGGCACCCATCGCGGCGATGTCCGCCGCCGTCACCGCCAGCCCCGCGACCAGCCGTTCGAGCACCCAGTCGAAGCCGTTGCGCTTCGGGCTGCTCGCGCACCCCGGCAGTCCGATGACGATGCGCGCGCCGATTGCCCCAAGGCAGAGCAGGTTACCCGGATCGACCGGCATGCCGAGCCGCTCGACCGCGCCGCCGGCGGCGACGATTGCGGCGGGCACGACATCGCGCCGGTCGACCGTCGCCGATGCCCCGGCGACGAGCGTGATCGCCGCTTCGGTGGGAGCGCCGAGCAGCGTGGCGAGCGCCCCGGCATCGTGATCGCAGCGCGCGCTCCGCCCCGGCAACGCGCCCAGCGCCGTCAGCCGCGCCGCCGTGACGGCGAGCGTCTTCGCCTGCGCCTTGCCCTTCTGGCCGGGCAGCAGCGTCTGGATCAGGTCGACGGTCACGGCGCGGAACGCCGCCACCGCCAGCGGCCGCGCCGCCGCCAGCGCCGCGACAAGGCTCGCGCCGGGCACCGCATAGGGGATGACCTTGACCGTCGCGACGATGTCGCCTGCCGCGACCCGCGCGAACGGCGGCAGCGTGCCGAGCGTCAGCGCCTCGTTAACAGCGTTGAGGGCATTCACCACCGCAGGGTCGGCGAGCAGCACGCCGGCGGCGCGTGCGGCGAGATTGACCCGGCCGTTGGCGGGCGGCAGCGCGGCGATGTTTGCGCCCGCCAGCGCCGCCCCGAGCCGCGCGGCGGCGTCCGCCTCGGGCACGTCGTCCGCCGCCAGCCGGGCCACGGTCAGCGTGCGAAGCCCGGCGGCTGCGGCCACGGCAAGGTCGTCCGCCGACAGCACCCGACCCTTGGCCCAGCGCGCGCCCGCCACCGTCTGGCCGTGGGCGAGCAGCGCGCCCGCCGCCTCCGCGACCGGAACCGGTCCGAACCTCAAACCTTGCCCCGCCAGGCGGCGACCATCTGCGCCGCCACCGACAGCGCGATCTCGGCCGGCCCGATTGCGCCGATGTCGAGCCCCGCGGGGCCGTTGACGCGCGTCAGCGCGGCGTCGTCGAAACCCAGCGCCCGCAGCCGCTCCAGTCGCCCGGCGTGGTTCTTCCGGCTGCCAAGTGCGGCGATATAGAAGGTGCCCGAGCGCAACGCGGCGGCCAGCGCGACATCGTCGAGCTTGGGGTCGTGGGTCAGCGCGACCACCGCGCTCGCCCGGTTGGGCTGCCACTCGGCCAGCGCCTCGTCGGGCCAGCGCGCGTCGATCACGACACCCTCGAAACGCGGCCCGGCGGCGAACAGCCCGCGCGGATCGATGACGGTCACGTCATAGCCGACCTGCCGGGCCAGCGGCACGAGGTGCTGCGCGATGTGGACTGCGCCGACGATGGCGAGACGCAGCGGTGGCGGATAGACGCGGACGAAATCGCCGGTGTCGCTGGCGGTGGTGACGCCGGTGGCGAGATCCGTGGCGAGGCTCAGCGTCGCGCCCGTCGCGCGCGCACCTGCCAGCGCATCAAGCAGCCCGGGGTCGAACACCCCCGGCGCGACCGCCTGCACCAGCACCGCGATCTTGCCGCCGCAGGCCAGCCCGACTTCCCATGCCTTGGTGTCGGCGACGCCGTAGTCGAGCCTTGTCCATCCCCCCCGCGGGATCAGGTCCAACGCCTCGGTGATGACTTCGCCCTCGACGCAGCCGCCGCTGACCGAGCCCTCGAACAGCCCGTCGTCGCGCACGATCAGGTGCGAGCCCCTGGCGCGCGGCGCGGACCCCCAGGTCTCGATGACGGTGGCCAGCGCGACGCCGTGGCCGGCGGCACGCCAGTCGCGCGCCGCCGCCAGCAGGACGTCGAGATCGCCGCTCACGACATCTGCCAGATCAGCAGCGCGACGACGGCGGCGACCAGGATGCCGCCCCACACCAGGGGCGGGAGTCCGCCCGTCGCCGCCTCGACGGCGGGCACCGCCTGCGGGTCCGCTCCGGTCGCGGTCAGTTCTGCGGTCGCGGCGGCGGCCTCGGCCATGCCGGTGTCGGCGGCACCGGCACCGGCATCGGCGACGGCGGGCGGCGGCCCCTCGACCTCGGTCTTGAAGCGTTCGAAAAAGGTCTGGGCATAGGCCTTGGCGGTGCCCTCGATCAGGCGGCTGCCGAGTTGTGCCAGCTTGCCGCCGACGCTCGCGGTGACGGCGTAGGTCAGCAGCGTGCCGCCGGCGGTTTCGGTCAGCACCACCTCGGCCTGGCCGCGCGCGAAGCCGGCGACGCCGCCCTTGCCTTCGCCGACCAGCACATAGCGGTGCGGCGGCTCGGGCTCGGTGACCATGACACCGCCCGCGAACGTGGCGCGCACCGGCCCGACCTTGGCGTTCATCTTGCCGTCGAAGCGGGTGCGGCCGTCGGCGTCGGTCGAGCGGTCGAGCGTCTCGACGCCTTCGATGCAGCGCGCCAGCACGGCCGCGTCGTTCAACCGGTCCCACACCGTCTGGCGCGGCGCGGCGATGGCGGTCTCGCCCTTCAATTCCATGCGGCACGACCTTTCGGATGCGGGGCGGCGGTACGAATAGAACTGGCGACGGCCCCCGCGCAACAACATGGTTTCGTCACCGGCCGTTCATGTGCTATCGAAGGTGCTGGTAGGTTGCGTGGGGGGCCGTGCGACCGGAGAAGGTGTTGCGGTGGTCAGCGACGTAGCGGAGATGCGCGGGGGCGTGGACGGCGAGGCACCAGAGATACCGGAAACGGTCGTGCACGGCGTCGTCAAGTGGTTCGACGCGGTGCGGGGCTATGGCTTCATCGTGCCTGATGCCGGCGACGGCGACATCCTGATCCATTTCACCGTCGTCCGCGAGGTCGGCCGGCGGACTCTGCCCGAGGGCGCGACGCTGAGCTGTACCGTCATGCAGCGCGAGCGCGGTCGCCAGGCCAAGGCGATCGTCGATCTCGACCTGTCGACTGCCATTGGCCCCGATCCCGAAACCGCGATGGCGCGCTCGGTGAATCGGGTCGATCCCGTCGCGCTGCTGTCGTCGGCGGGAGAGTTCGAGAATGTCACGGTCAAATGGTTCAACCGGCTGAAAGGCTATGGTTTCGTCGTCCGCGACGGCGGCGACCAGGATATTTTCGTCCACATGGAGACGGTCAGGCGCGCCGGGTTGATGGAACTCGACCCCGGGCAATTGCTGGTGGCGCGCATCGCGCCGGGCAACAAAGGCCCTCTCGCGGTTGTGCTGGAGCCGCGCGGCGGGCATGACTCCGCCCATGACGAGCACGACGACGCACGCGGCGACACCGTTGCATGGCTGAACCCCGGAGCCTGATTCGCGTCGCGTCGCTGCTGCTGTTGCTGGCCCTGCCGCTAACTGCCGCGCAGGCGCTGCCGCCCGCCGCTGCCCAGGCCGAGTTGGCGCGAATCGACGTCGTGGTGACCACCGCCAGCGGACGTCACCATTATGCCGCCGAGCTGGCGGCGACGCCCGAGCAGCAGGAATACGGTCTGATGTTCCGCACCCGCATGGGCGCGAAGCAGGCGATGCTGTTCCCGTTCGCGCTGCCACGGCCGGCAAGCTTCTGGATGGCGAACACCGTGCTGCCGCTCGACCTGGTGTTCGTCGGCGCCGATGGCCGGGTGCAGAACGTCGGCAAAGGCATTCCCCAGTCGCGTGAGCTGGTGTCTTCCGACGACGCCGCCGCCGCGGTGCTGGAACTCAACGCCGGCGAGGCCGCGCGGATCGGCATCCGGAAGGGCAGCCGGGTCGCCTACACGCTGCCCTGAGGGGTTGCGCCTCGCTGCAAGGCGCGCTCTAAGCGCCCGCTGATGAAACTGCCCTTCGCCCTGTTCGGCTGGTGGAACGGCCCCGGCCTGACGACCTGGCTGACGACGCGCCGCACCGGCACCGAAGTCGGCCGCGACGCGCAGGGCAACGTCTATTACAGCTCCAGGGCAGGCCGCCGCTGGGTGATCTACAACGGCGCACCCGAGGCGAGCCGGGTACCGCCCGAATGGTATCTGTGGCTGCACAAGACCGTCGACACGCTGCCGTCGGAACTGCCGATGAAGCCGCGCGTCTGGGAGAAGCCGTGGGTGCCCAACCTGACGGGCACCGGCCGCGCGCACCGGCCCTCGGGCAGCCTCGCGGCCACCGCCAAGCGGGCACGCGCCACCGGTGACTATGAAGCGTGGACCCCTGAGTGATGCGAGCTTTGTTGAAGGATAACGCCGTCGAGGCACTGGTCGGGTTGGTCGTGCTGATCGTCGCGGTCGGTTTCGTGCTGTTCGCCTATCAGCGCACCGGCGGCGCAGCGGGCGGTTATACGATCGCGGCGCGCTTCCCGAACGTGCAGGGCATCAACACCGGTACCGACGTCCGCGTCTCGGGCATGAAGGTCGGCACGGTTACCGCCCAACGGCTCGACGCCAAGACCTTTCAGGCGGTGCTCGACCTGTCGATCGCACCCGAGATCAAGCTGCCGATCGATTCGAGCGCGGCGATCACCAGCGAGGGGCTGCTCGGCGGCAACTACATCAAGCTGACGCCCGGCGGCGACCCCCAGGTGCTGAAGCCCGGCGACGAGATCGAGGATACCCAGGGCGCCACCGACCTGATGGGGCTGATCGGCGGCTATATCAACCGCACCGGCAGCGACGACAGCGCCAGGGCCCCCGCTGCCGCGCCGCCGCCGGCCAAATGATCCTGCTGGCGCTCGCGGTCGCCGCCGCCGCGCCTGCGCCGAAGGTCGCCGGCGTGACGCCGATGGCCGAGCGGGTGGTCGGCTTTGCGGCGCTGAACAAGCGCAGCGGCCGCACGCAGCTGTTCACGGCCAAGCCGGGGCAGGAGGTGCGCTTCGATACGCTGACTATCCGGGTGCGGGCCTGCGAGACGACGCCGCCGTGGGATGCGGCGCTGACGGGGGCGTTCCTGCAGGTCGATGAAGCCGGGCGCCGCCTCTATTCGGGTTGGATGTACGCGGAAAGCCCGTCGCTGCACCCACTGGAGCACGGGCTCTACGATGTCTGGGTCAAGAGCTGCACGATGAGCTTCCCCGCCACCGGCCCGGACACGGTCTCGGCGGGCGCCGCCAGGGCATCGAGCGCGAAGAAGTCGCCGAGCCCCGCGAGCGCGCCGGTCAACTGAACCCGGTACGCCGCGCGCGGCACCTCGATCGCGCCGAAGCGCGCCAGGTGCCCGGTCAGGAACTGGGTGTCGAGCAGGCGGAAGCGCCCGACGCGCAGCCGCGCCACCAGATGCGCCAGCGCCACCTTCGAAGCGTCGCGTTCGCGGCTGAACATGCTCTCGCCGAAGAACGCCGCGCCCAGCTTGACGCCGTACAGGCCGCCGACCAGCACTCCGTCGCGTCGGCATTCGACCGAATGCGCGTTGCCACGCGCGTGCAGGGCGCCATAGGCATCGAGGATCGAGCCGTTGATCCAGCTGTCGTCGCGGCCCGGCACCGCTGCCGCGCAGGCGCGCATGACACCGGCGAAATCGGTGTCGACCGTCACCTGGAAGCGGTCCTGCCGCACCGTCTTGGCGAGGCTGCGCGACAGGTGGAAGCCGTCCAGCGGAATGATGCCGCGCTGCCGCGGCTCGACCCAGTAGACGTCGTCGGCGTCGACGCTGTCGGCCATCGGGAACGCGCCGATCCGGTAGGCGTGGAGCAGCAGGTCGGGATCGAGGCGGCGGCTCACGCCCGCAACCTAAACCGTGCCAAGGCGCTTTGTCCAAACCCCGCCCGGAGCCCCCGCAATGCCCAGCCCCGCCCTTTTCCAGCCGCTCAAGCTGGGCGAACTGACCCTGCCCAACCGCATCGTCGTCGCGCCGATGTGCCAGTATTCCGCCGACGGCGAGGGCAGCGCCACCGATTGGCACATGATCCACCTCGGCAATCTCGCGCTGTCGGGAGCAGGGCTGCTGATCCTGGAGGCCAGCGCGGTCACCGCCGACGGGCGCATCAGCCCCGACGATCTCGGGCTGTATTCCGACGCCAACCAGGCGGCGCTGGTGCCGGTGTTGGCGACGATCCGCCGCTGGTCGCCGATGCCGGTCGGCGTCCAGCTGGCGCACGCCGGGCGCAAGGCATCGTGCGCGGCGCCGTGGGCGGGCGGCAAGCAGATTGCGCCCGATGCAGCGGGCGGCTGGCAGACCGTCGCCCCATCGGCGCTGGCATTTCAGCCCGACACCGAGCAGCCGCCGCTAGCCCTCGATGCAGCCGGGCTGGCGCGGATCAGGGACGGCTTCGTCGCCGCGGCGAAGCGCGCCGTGGCGCTCGGCTTCGACCTGATCGAGCTGCACGGCGCGCACGGCTATCTGCTGCACGAATTCCTGTCGCCGTTGTCGAACGTCCGCGAGGATGAATATGGCGGCAGCCCGGAGAACCGTTTGCGCTTCCCGCTCGAGGTCTTCGATGCGGTGCGCGCCGTGGTCCCGGCGGGCGTGCCGGTCGGGGTGCGGGTGTCGGCAACCGACTGGGCGGACGGTGGCTGGGACATCGACGGCACGGTTGCGTTCGCGCAAGCACTGGAGGCGTGCGGCTGTGCATACATCCACGTCTCCAGCGCCGGCCTGACGCCTGAGCAGAAGATCGCCGTCGGCCCGAACTATCAGGTGCCGTTCGCACGCGCGGTAAGAACGGCGGTCGGCATTCCCGTGATCGCCGTCGGGTTGATCACCGAGTACGAACAGGCGGAGGCGATTGTCTCCACCGGCGACGCCGATGCCGTCGCGCTGGCCCGCGCCATGCTGTTCGATCCACGCTGGCCATGGCATGCGGCGGCCCACCTCGGCGCGCAGGTCCATGCCCCGAACCAGTATCTCCGCTCCCAGCCACGGCGGTTCAAGGATCTGTTCGGGTGACCGAGCGCACCCGGCGTTTCACAGCGACCAGCAGCCGAAATCCGGAATAAATGACACCAATCCGTAATAGTCTGGCGCTGCCAGCGCAAATTGCCGCACCGGCATATAGTGGATGCAAAGACCCTGCTAGCTTTCTATACCGATTGTGCGCGGCGACGTGGCCCGATCATCGGACCAATTGATGCCTCGTACTTAAAGTCGTGCCCTTGCCGATTGTCGGTGGCCTTTTCGGCGGCCGAGGATTGGCGCGGTTACGGTGCCCAGAAAAGGATAGTGTCTATGGCCGAACTGCACGATATCGTCGACACCGCAGTGGCAGCGGGTTCGTTCAACACGCTCGTCGCCGCCGTCACGGCCGCCGGACTGGTCGACACGCTGAAGAGCGCCGGACCGTTCACCGTGTTCGCGCCGAGCGACGACGCGTTCGCCAAGCTTCCGGCCGGCACCGTCGACGACCTCGTCAAGCCCGAGAACAAGGCCAAGCTCACCGCAATCCTGACGCTGCACGTCATGGCCGGCAAGGTGATGGCCGCCGATGTTACCGGCCAGACGCTGTCGCCCGCGTCGGTCAACGGCGAGGCGCTGCACGTCGACGGCACCCACGGCGTTACCGTCAACGGCGCGAACGTCACCACCGCCGACATCGCCTGCACCAACGGCGTGATCCACGTCATCGACGCGGTGCTGCTGCCCAAGGCGTAAGCCTGAGCGTCCGGTCGGCCCAAGCGGCCGGCCGGACCTTTCTCCCCTCACGCTTGAGGGAGAGGCTCAGCGTCCCCCCGTCCGGAAGGCGTTGGTGATCGGATAGCGACGGTCGCGGCCGAAGTTGCGGCGGCCGATCTTGACGCCCGGCGGGGCCTGGCGGCGCTTGTATTCGGCGACATAGAGCAGCCGTTCGACGCGAGCGACCAGCGCGGCGTCGAAACCTCGTGCGACGAGATCGCCGGCTGAACATTCGTCCTCCACCAATCCCATCAGCACGGAGTCGAGCACGTCGTAGGGCGGCAGGCTGTCGTCGTCGCGCTGGTTATCGCGCAGTTCGGCGGTCGGCGGCTTGTCGATCACCCGCTGCGGCATCACCGCGCCGGACGGGCCGAGACCGAGGCGGGGTTTGTGCGTGTTCCGCCATTCGCACAGCTTGAACACCGTGGTCTTGTAGACGTCCTTCAGCACCGAAAAGCCGCCGGCCATGTCGCCGTAGATGGTGGCGTAGCCGACGCTCATCTCGCTCTTGTTGCCGGTGGTCAGCAGCATCGGGCCGAACTTGTTGCTGATCGCCATCAGGCTGAGGCCCCGGATGCGGGACTGGATATTCTCCTCGGTCAGGTCGCGGTCGCGGCGCTCGAACAGCGGGGCGAGCATATCGTCGAAGGCGGTCATGGCGGGCGCGATGGCGACGGTGTCGAGGCGGCAGCCGAGCAGGCGGGCGCATTCGGCTGCGTCATCAAGGCTGTCGCTGCCGGTGAACCGCGACGGCAGCATCACGCACCACACCCGGTCCGCCCCCAGGGCATCGACCGCCACCGCCGCCGACAGTGCGGAGTCGATGCCGCCCGACAGCCCGAGCACGACGCCCGGAAAGCGGTTGCGGTTGACGTAGTCGCGCAGGCCCACGAGCATCGCGTGGTAGATGTCGGCGGGGTCCTCGTCGGCGGGCGCAACGGTGCCGGGCGCGCAGACCCAGTGGCGGTGGCTGCGGCTCCAGTGCGTCGCCACGACCGCCTCGTCCCAGTCAGGCAGGCGGACGGCGAGGCTGCGGTCGGCGGCGACGACGAAGCTCGAGCCGTCGAAGACCAGCTCGTCCTGCCCGCCGACGCGGTTGATATAGACCAGCGGCAGCCCGGTTTCGACAACCCGCGACACCGCCAGGCTGAGGCGGCGGTCGTCCTTGCCGACCTCGAACGGCGAGCCGTTGGGGACGATCAGGATTTCGGCGCCGGTCTCCTCCAGGCATTCGGTGACGTCGGGGAACCAGATGTCCTCGCAGATCGGCACGCCGAGCCTCACGCCGCGCAGCGCGATCGGGCCGGGCAACGGACCGGCGTCGAACACCCGCTTCTCGTCGAAGGTGCCATAATTGGGCAGCTCGTGCTTGCGGGTGATCCCCGCGATGCGCCCGTGGTCGAGGATGGCGGCGGCGTTGAACAATTTGCCGTCCTCGGCGAGCGGCAGGCCGACGAGCAGCGCCGGTCCACCGTCCGCGGTCGCCGCTGCCAGCCGGTCGAGCTCGGCGCGGGCTGCCTCGATCAGCGCCGGCTTCAGGACCAGGTCCTCGGGCGGATAGCCGACGATCGACAGCTCCGGCGTAATCAGCAGGTCGGCGTCCGGCAGCGCCGCGCGGGCGGCGAGTATCGCGTCGCCGTTGCCAAGAAGATCGCCAACGCTCGAATTGAGCTGGGCGAGGCCGATGGTCAGGCGGTCGGTCATGAACGCCGGTTTAGAACCGCCGAACGTCGCACACCAGCCATGCACTGGCAGCCGCGACGCCGCCGCCCCACATCCGACGGCAACCAAGGAGGCACTTATGCTCATCCATCGTCCGGCAGCCGCGCGCGGCCATGCCAACCACGGCTGGCTCGACAGTTTCCACAGCTTCAGCTTCGCCGACTACCACGACCCCGCGCATACGGGTTTTCGCGCCCTGCGCGTCATCAACGAGGACCGCATCGTCGGCGGTGGCGGCTTCCCGACCCATGCCCACCAGGACATGGAGATCGTCACCTACATCGTCGACGGCGCGCTGGAGCACAAGGATTCGACCGGCACCGGCGCAATCATCCTGCCCGGCGACGCGCAGCGCATGAGCGCGGGCACCGGCATCCGCCATTCGGAGTTCAACGCCAGCGCGGCGGCGCCCGCCCACCTGCTGCAGATCTGGCTGCTTCCCAACCAGACCGGCATCGCGCCGGGTTATGAGCAGGCGACGCTGCCGCACGTTCCGAACGGCGACAGCCGCCTCGATCTGGTCGCCGGTCCGCAGGGCGGCGCCGGAGCGGTGACGGTTCACAGCGACGCGGCGATCCACCGCGCCACGCTGGGTGCGGGCGGCCGTCTCGACGTGCCGATCGCGCCCGGCCGCCACGCCTGGGTGCAGGCGGTCAAGGGTAACGCCACCGCTGGCGGTCAGCCACTGACGGCGGGCGACGGACTCGCGGTCAGTGACGAGACTGGGCTGCGGCTCGCAAGCGTGGAAGGGGCCGAGCTGCTGGTCTTCGATCTCGGGTGATTGTGCGGCGCGGCGTCGTAAGCGCTCGACTTGGCGTGTGGCATCACTAGAACACCGGACAGAATGTACGCCCGCCTGCTTATTCTCGCACTGCTGACCGCAACGCCCGCGCTGGCGAGGGACGACCCGCGCGGGCTGATCCCCGTCGAGCGGCCGCGGATTACCAACGGTGCGGCGTGCGGCGACAGCGTGCCGGCGGGGCCGCTGACGCTGCCTGATCTCGTCGACCTGGCGCTGTGCCGCAATCCCGCCACCGCGGTCGCCTGGGCCAGTGTGCGCAGCGCCGCGGCGGGCGTCGGCATCGCGCGCGGGGCAGAGCTGCCGTCGCTCAGCGTGCAGGTCGGCCCGACGCTCAGCCGCACCGATTATTTCGGCAGCTCGCGGATCGTCACCGGCAACGGCCAAAGCTTCGGCACCGGCGGCGGCAGTTCGACCGATCTCGGCTCGACCGCGAACCTCGCGCTCGATTGGCTGATCTTCGATTTCGGCGGGCGCCGGGCACGGATCGAGGCGGCGCGGGCCTCGCAGCGGTCGGCGCTGGCAAGCTTCGCCGACACCGCGCAGGGCATCGCGCTCGACACCGTGACGGCGTATAATTCGGTCAACGCCAACCGCGCCTCGGTCGTCGCGGCGGAGGCCAGCGTGCTGTTCGCGATACGCTCGTTCGACACCGCGCGCGCCCGGGAAGTGGCAGGGGTGGCGACGCCGTCGGACCGGCTGCAAGCGCAGACCTCGCGGTCGCAGGCGGAGCTGACGCTGACCCAGGCGCGCGGCAACCTGACCACCAGCATGGGCCAGCTGGCGACGGTCGTTGCACTGCCGCCGTCGACGCGGCTCGATCTCGCGCCCGCGCCGCCGCTCGGGTCGAGCGACCTGCTGAAAACCGATATCGACACGCTCATCCGCGACGCCGAGCGGCTGCGCCCCGACATCCTGGCGCAGCGCGCCCAGGTCGAGGTCGCAGCGGCCAACGTCCGCGCCGCGCGCTCCGACCTGCGTCCGTCGTTCGGCTTCTCGGCGCAGAACAATGTCAGCTACGCGGCATCCGACAACGACCGCAATACGTCGAGCGTCGGCGTGACCATGTCGGTGCCGCTGTTCAACGGCTACGCCCGCACCTATCAGGCGACGCAGGCCAAGGCCGAGCTCGACCGCGCCGCCGCCACAGCTGAACAGGTCCGCCAGCGCGCCGGGCTCGACGTGTTTTCGAACTACACCGCGCTCGATACCGCGATCCGCAGCCTCGCCTCGGCGCGCGACCTGATTGCCAGCGCGACTGCCGCCGCCGACATCGCGCAGGGGCGCTACAAGGCCGGAGTCGGCACCTTCACCGACCTGCTGAACGCGCAGTCGAGCCTCGCCAGCGCGCGTCAGCAACTGGTCCAGGCCGATTTCAACGTCCGTACCGCGCAGGCGCAGCTGGCTCGCTCGATCGGCGGCATCGGTGAGAACGTCGACGCACAAAGGGGCACGCGATGAAGCGGATCAAGTTGCGCTGGATCCTGCTCGCCGTCGCGGTGCTGGCGGTGGCCGGCTGGTTCGGCTGGAAGGCGGCGCACAAGCCGGTGCCGGGGTCCGAATTCAAGACCGCGCAGGTCACGCGGGGCGACCTCAGCGACGTGATAACGGCTAACGGCGTGCTCAACCCGGTGCGGGTGGTCAGCGTCGGCACCCAGGTGTCGGGGACGGTCAGCGAGCTCCACGCCGACTTCAACAGCCGGGTCGTCAAGGGGCAGCTGCTGTTGAAGCTCGACCCGTCGGTCTATGCGGCGCGGCTGGCGGCGAGCGAGGCCAGCCTCGCCAACGTCCGCGCCACCGCGACGCTGCAGGCGGCCAACGTCCGGCGCTCGAGCGAGCTGTTCAAGCAGAGCTATATCAGCCGGCAGGACTATGAGACGGCGCAGGCGAGCGCGCAGTCGAGCGCCGCGCAGGTGCAGGCGGCGGCGGCGCAGATCAAGCAGGACCGTACGAACCTGAACTACACGATCATTCGCTCGCCGGTGACCGGCGTCGTCATCGCGCGCTCGGTCGATCTCGGCCAGACCGTCGCTGCGTCGTTCGCCACACCCGAACTGTTCAAGATCGCGCTCGACCTGACCAAGATGCAGATCGAGGCGGCGGTCGCTGAAGCCGACGTTTCGAAGGTGCAGGTCGGGCAGGTGGTGAACTTCACCGTCGACGCCTACGGCACCCGCAACTTTACCGGCACCGTCGGGCAGATCCGCCTCAACCCGACCTCGCAGCAGAATGTCGTGACCTATACCGTCATCGTCGAGGTCGCGAACCCCGACGGCGCGTTGTTGCCGGGCATGACCGCCAACGCCTCCTTCCTGATTGCCAATCACGCGGGCGCAACGCTGCTGCCCAATGCCGCGCTCAGCTGGAAGCCGGCCGACTACAAGCCGCAGCGGCGCAATCGCAAGGGGCCGTCCGACCCGTCGATGCTGACGGTGTTCAAGCTCGTCGACGGCGTGGCTGAGCCGGTGCGGATCAAGATCGGCGCGTCGGACCAGGACAACAGCGAGGTCGTCAGCGGTGCGCTCCGCCCGGGCGACCTGGTCATCACTGGCGACGCGTCGAAGGACAAGAAGTCGGCGGGCTTCGGCCCGCCCGGCACCGGTGGCAACCCGAACGGCAAGTCGAAGCAATGACCGCGCTGCCGGTCCTCAGCCTCGACCATGTCGTCAAGGACTATGCCAGCGAGGCGGGCAGCTTCCGCGCGCTGCACGGGGTCAGCATGGACGTGGCGCGCGGCGAGCTGATGGCGATCATGGGGCCGAGCGGCTCGGGCAAGTCGACCTTGATGAACATTATCGGCTGCCTCGATGCCGCGAGCGAGGGCCGCTACCGGTTCGAGGGACAGGACACCGCGACGCTCGGCGAGGCGGCGCTGGCGAAGTTGCGCAACAAGGGCATCGGCTTCGTCTTCCAGCAGTTCAACCTGCTGCCGCGCTTGTCGGCGCTGGGCAATGTCGCGCTGCCGCTGGTTTATTCGGGGCTGGGCAAGCGCGAGCGCGACGCCAAGGCGCAGAGCCTGCTCGCTTCGGTCGGCCTCGGCGACAAGCCGCTGTCGCGGCCGTCGCAGCTGTCGGGCGGGCAGCAGCAGCGCGTCGCCGTCGCGCGCGCGCTGGCCAACGATCCCGACCTGATCCTGGCGGACGAGCCGACCGGCGCGCTCGACACCAAGACCGGGGCGGAGGTGCTCGGCCTGTTCAAGTCGCTGAACCGGGAGCGCGGCGTGACCGTGGTGATCGTCACTCACGACCCCGAAGTGGCGCGCGCCACCGACCGGGTCGTCCGCATCCAGGACGGGCTGGTCTTCTACGACGGGCCGCCGACCGAAGCGGCGCTTTACGGCCATGCGGAGGCAGCGGAATGATCGGCGCGATGCTGGCGGAGGCGTGGTCGGCGCTGGTCGCCAACCGGTTGCGGTCGGCCTTGACCATGCTCGGCATGATCATCGGCGTCGCGGCGGTGATCCTGATGCTGGCGATCGGCGGCGGCGTGCAGAAGGAGGTGCAGAGCTCGATCTCCGGGCTCGGCTCCAACATGCTGATCGTCACCGCGGGTGCGGGGCGGCAGGGTGGCGTGTTCGGCGGGGCGGGCACCAATGCCTCGCTCAGGATCGACGATGCGGACGCGATCCAGCGCATCGACAATGTCGTCGCGGTGGCACCGTCGACGCAGATCCCCGCGCAGGTCGTCGCCGGCCCGGCCAATTGGGCAACCACGGTCACCGGTGCACCGCCGTCATGGTTCATCGTCAACGATTGGCGACCCGCCGACGGCCGCGCCTTTTCCGACATGGAAGACCGCTCGGCGGCGCGCGTCGCGCTGATCGGCCAGTCGGTCGCCGATAATCTGTTCGGGGCGAACGACCCGCTCGGCCAGAGTATCCGCATCAAGGGCAGCAGCTTCACCGTCATCGGCGTCATGGCCAAGCGCGGCCAGGGTTTCGGCGGCATGGACCGCGACGACACCATCGTCGTGCCGTTGACCACCGCGCTGCGGCAGTTGCAGGGCAATTTCTTCCGCCGCTCGATCCGCACCATCTCGGTATCGGTCGACGGGCCGGAGAATCTCGACGCGGTGCAGGACAACATCGTCACGGCGCTGCGCCGCACCCACAAGCTCGACCGCAACGCCGCCGACGACTTCACCGTCACCAACCTGACCGCGGTCACCGACACCCTGTCGACGACGACCGCGGCGATCTCGGCGCTGCTCGCCGCCATCGGCTCGATCAGCCTGGTCGTCGGCGGCATCGGCATCATGAACATCATGCTGGTGTCGGTGACCGAGCGCACCCGCGAGATCGGCATCCGCATGGCGATCGGCGCAAGTCGAGCGGCGATCCGCCTGCAGTTCCTGCTGGAGGCGCTGATGCTGTCGCTGCTCGGCTGCTCGATCGGCGTCGCGGTCGGCTGGGCGGGGGCGACGGCGGCGAGCGGGCCGATCGGGTTCGATACCAGCGTCACGGCGTTCGCGGTGATCATCGCGTTCAGCGTATCGGCGACGATCGGCGTGTTCTTCGGCTGGTACCCGGCGACGCGCGCGGCGAAGCTCAGCCCGATCGAGGCGCTGCGGTCCTGAGGTCGGCATAGGCCCCAAGCGCCCTTGCCCGCGCTGAGGCGTGGTCGACCAGCGGCGACGGATAGCCCGGTGCGCCGCCGCTCTCCCACGGTGCGTGGATTGCCTCGTCGGACAGGCCGCGCAGTTCCGGGACCCAGGCGCGGATGTACGCCGCCGCCTCGAACCTGGCGCTCTGGCCGACCGGCGCGAAGATGCGGTTGAACGGCGATGAGTCGACGCCCGACCCCATGATCCACTGCCAGCCGAGCGAGTTGTTGCCGAGATCGGCGTCGACCAGCGTGTCCCAGAACCAGCCCGCGCCGCGCCGCCAGTCGATCAGCAGGTGCTTCACCAGGAACGACGCGGCAATCATCCGCACCCGGTTGTGCATCCAGCCCGTCGCCCACAATTGCCGCATCCCGGCATCGACGATCGGGTAGCCGGTGCGGCCGTGCTGCCATGCCGCCAGCTCGTCGGGGGCATCCCGGAAGGCGAAGCCATCGAACGCGCTGCGGCCGTGCTGCTCGTGATAGCCGGGCAGGCTGTCGATCAGCCCGGTGGCGAAGTCGCGCCAGCCGATCTCGCGGCGGAAGCTGTCGGAGTCGGGCACCGCATGCCAGACCGTAGCGGGCGACACCTCGCCGAAATGCAGATGCGGCGACAGGCGCGAGCTGCCCGCTTCGGCGGGGTAGTTGCGGGCCCGGTCATAATCGCGGGCGGTCGCCGCGAAGGCTTCGAGGTTGGCCCGCGCGCCGCCCTCGCCCGGCGTCCAGACGTCGAAACCGCCCGCCCAGTCGGGGTCGGTCGGTAGCAGGCCCCAGTCCGCCAGCCGGTCGCCGGCGGGGGCCGCGGCCATCGTCAGCTCGGGCACCGGCAGCGGTGCGGGCGGCGGCATCCGCAGCTTCAAGGCGTTCCAGAACGGCGTGAAGATCTTGTAGGGCGCGCCCGAACCGCTGCGCACCGTCCCCGGCGGGCTGAGGAAATTGCCGTCGTGGAGGTGGAGTTCGACGGCGCTGGCGACTTCTTCCTGCGCGGTCCGCGCCCACGGCTCGTAGTGCCACGTCGCGTGGATCGCCGCCGCGCCGGTCGCCTCGGCGAGCTGCGGCAGCACCATGCCGGCCCGGCCGCGCAGCAGCAGCAGCCGCGCGCCCTTCGCCCGGAGGTCGCGGTCGAGGCTGGCGAGGCTGTGGTGCAGCCACCAGCGCTGCGCCGCGCCGATCCGCCACCGGCCCGGCGTGTCGTCGTCGAGGACATGGACCGGGATCACCGGACCATGTTTCGCCGCCGCCGCCAGCGCCGCCTGGTCGGCGAGGCGGAGATCCTGGCGGAACCAGACGATCCGGGGGGGTCTTGCAGTGGTCACGGTCAATCGCTCTAACGCACCCCAACGCCGGGAGAAGGGGGAAGGATGCCGCGTCTCGCCTATGTCGATGGCCGGGTCGTGCCGCTCGCCGACGCGCGCGTGTCGGTCGAGGACCGCGGCTACCAGTTCGCCGATGCGGTGTACGAGGTCGGCGCGGTGTTCGCCGGACGGTTGTTCGACTGGCCGCAGCATCTCGCGCGGCTGACGCGCAACCTGTCGGCGCTGAACATCGCGATGCCGATGGCAGCCGCCGCGCTGGACCTGCAGGCCCGCCGCCTGATCGCGTTGAACCGGGCGCGGGAGGCCCTGCTGTATATCCAGGTGTCGCGCGGTGTCGGGCGGCGCGACCATGCGGTCACCCCGATGCGGCCGGTGCTGGTGATGACCGTCCGCCCGTTCGATTTCGCCGGCCGCGTCGCACTGCAGGCGAAGGGCATCGCCGTCACCGGCGTCAGCGATCAGCGCTGGGGCCGCTGCGATATCAAGACGGTCGGGCTGCTGCCCAACGTGCTCGCCAAGGCGGCGGCGAAGGCGGGCGGCGCGGCGGAGGCGTGGCTGGTCGACGCGCACGAAACCGTGGCCGAGGGCGGCTCGACCAACGCCTGGATCGTCGCGGGCGGCCGGCTGATCACGCACCCGCTGTCGGCGCGCATCCTGCCCGGCGTGATGCGCGCGACGACGCTGCGCCTCGCCGCCGAGCACCAGCTTGCGATCGAGGAGCGGCCCTTCACGCTCGCCGAGGCGCGATGTGCGGACGAAGCGTTCGTCACCTCGACGACCAACCCCGTCGTCGCGGTCGTCACGCTCGACGGGCAGGCCATCGCCGGCGGCATCCCCGGTCCCGTGACACGGCGGCTGGGACAGGCGATGTGGGGCGAGATCGAGCGGCAGACGGGGTATCGTCCATGAAGACGGCGATCATCGGCGCGGGCTGCTCGGGCTTCACCACCGCCAAGCGGCTGCAGGACGCCGGGCTGCCGTTCGACTGGTTCGAAGCGTCGGACCGGATCGGCGGCAACTGGGCCTATCAGAACCCCAACGGCATGAGCGCGGCCTATCAGTCGCTGCACATCGATACGTCGAAGACGCGGCTTCAGTTCGAGGATTTCCCGGTCCCCGCCGACTGGCCGGAGTTTCCGCATCACAGTCTGATCGCGGCCTATTTCAACGCCTATGTCGACCATTTCGGGCTGCGGCCGCGGGTCCGCTTCGAGACGCCGGTCGAGCGGGTGGCGCGGCGGGGCGACGGCCGCTGGGATGTCACCGCGAAGGGCGAGACCGCCGCCTATGACGCGGTCGTCGTCGCCAACGGCCATCACTGGAATCCGAACCGGCCAGAGTGGCCGGGGCAGTTCGACGGGCCGGTCATCCACGCGCACGACTACCGGACCCCGACCGACCCGGTCGACATGACCGGCAAGCGCGTCGTCGTCGTCGGGCTGGGCAATTCGGCGGTCGATATCGCGTCGGAGCTGGGCCAGCGCACGGTGACCGAGCGGCTGATCGTATCGGCACGGCGCGGCGTCTGGGTGCTGCCCAAGATGCTGGGCGGCAAGCCGGTCGACAAGACGCCGCTGCCCGCCTGGCTGCCGCCGAAGCTGGCGCGCAAGCTTGCAGCGGGCGTGGTCCGCCGCGCGGTCGGCAGGATGAGCGACTACGGCCTGCCCGAGCCTGACCATCCGCCGCTCCACGCCCACCCGACCGTCTCGGCGGAATTCCTGCCGCGCTGCGCTGCCGGCGACATTGTCGTGCGGGGCGCGATCGCGGCGCTGGAGGGGGCGAACGTGCGCTTCGCCGACGGGACGGTCGAGCCTGTCGACGTCATCGTCACCGCCACCGGCTACCGCGTCACCTTCCCGTTCCTCAGCGCCGACGACGCGCCGGTCAGGGACAACCACCTGCCGCTCTACAAGCGCCTGGTGCAGCCCGACCCCGCGCTGCACGGCCTGTGGTTCATGGGGCTGGCGCAGGCGCTGCCGACGCTAGTCAACCTCGCCGAGCAGCAGTCGAAGCTGTTCGCGGCCTGGGCCAGGGGCACCTATGCGCTGCCCGACGAGGCGACGATGCGTGCCACCATCGCCAGCGACGAGACGCTCCACCGCGGCCATTACTACGCCAGTCCGCGCCACACGATGCAGCTCGATTTCGGCATCTACGTGCGGGATATCCAGCGGGAGCTAGCCGCCGGCGCTGCCCGGCTGCGGCAGCGCGCGGCGTAGTCCTCCCCCTCCAGGGGAGGACTTCCACCAGAACCGCCCGCCCAGCAGCACCGCCGACACCAGCGACGCCGCGATGACGCCCCAGACGATGCCGTTGACGCCCAGCCCGAGCGGGATCGCGAGCCCGTAGCAGAGCGGCATCATGACCAGCAGGTAGCTGACGAAATGGATGGCGGTCGGCACCCAGATGTCGTTCTGCGCCCTGAGCGACTGCGCCGCGACCACCTGCAGGCCGTCGGCGACATAGAACAGGCACGACAGCAGCAGCGCCGCCGCCGCCAGCCGCTGCACCGCCGGGTCGGTGGCATAGCCCGCGGCGATCAGCCCGCTGCCGAAGCCGACGACGGCGCACACCACGAGCAGGACCCCGAGCGTCGTGCCGAAGCCGAGCATTCCGGCGCGGCGGATGCCGACGCGGTCGCCCGCGCCGTGCGCGCGGCCGACGAGCACGCCGGTCGCCGTGGCGAGGCCCAGCGGCAGCATGAAGATGAGCGCGGCGGCATTGACCGTGATCGCCCAGGCCGCGACCGCGGTCGCGCCGATCCAGCCGGCGACGATGGTCATGCTCTGGAACGCGCCCGCTTCGATGAAATAGCTGAGCGCGGCGGCATAGCCGATCCGCCGCATGCGCCGGCTCGCGACAGTGTCCTTGGGCGTGCGCGCCAGGACGCCGAGCGAACGCGCCTCGTGCCACAGCAGGATCGCCGCGCCGACCATGACCAGGAAGGCGATGCGGCTGATCAGCGTGGCCCAGCCGGTGGCCAGCGCACCCTCCACGGCAAAGCCGGAATTGCCCGGCACCAGCCACAGGTTGAGCGCCAGGTTGATGCCGTTCGACAGCCACATCACGACCGCGCCGGGCACGGCGCGGCCATGCGCCTCCAGCCAGAACACGCCCGCGTCGCCGATCAGGATCGGGATCAGCGACAGGCTGAGCATGATCAGCACCGGCGCGGCACCCGCGGCAAGATCCGCCGACACGCCGCTGTGCCCGAGTAGCCACGGCCCGAAACCGGCGAGCAGCAGCGCTGCGACGATGCCGATTATCGTTGCATAGACGATACCGCGCCGCAGCACGGCCCCGGTCTCGACCCGTCGGCCCTCGCCGATCGCCTGCGCGGTCTGCACCTGAATGCCGGCCAGCAGCCCGATCGAGGTGGTCAGCACGACGCCGGTCGGGGCCCAGGCGATCGCCAGATAGCCCAGCTCGACGCCCGAGTGGCGGCCCACAACGACGGTATCCACCAGGCCCATCATCATGATGCCGATACGCGACAGCACCACCGGCCCGGCGAGACGCAGCAGGGTGCTCAGCCGGATCGGCAGGTGGATGGGGGCAGCGGCGTTCATTTCAGGGTCGTTGTCCTCAAGGCAGCCGGCCCGTCTAATGAGGTCGGCAAAGAAAAGCTACGCCGTCTTCGCCTTGCCGCATCGGCCCCCGCCACCCTCGATCGGCCCGGCAACCACAGGATTTTTCTCGCCTCATGACCAACCCGCTGTTGCAGCCGTTCGACCTGAAGGGCCTGCACCTGCCCAACCGCATCGTCATGGCCCCGATGACACGCAGCTTCTCGCCCGGCGGCATCCCCGGCGACAATGTCGCGGCCTATTACCGCCGCCGCGCCGAGGGCGAGGTCGGGCTGATCGTCACCGAGGGCACGGTGATCGAGCAGTTCTTCTGGGAGGGCACCAATGTCCGCGAGGACGGGTGGAACGGCCGCGGGCTGCCGCTGCGCGCGCGCTTCGCGGCCGAAATCCTACAGGCGGTCCGCCTCGCCGTCGGCCCCGACTTCCCGGTGATCATCCGCCGCTCCCAGTGGAAGCAGCAAATTTATGAAGTAAAACTTACCGCCGATCCCAAGGCGCTGGAGGCGTGGCTGTGGCCACTCGCCGATGCCGGGGCGGACGTTTCCACTGCTCGCAGCGGCGCTTCTGGGAGCCCGAGTTCGCAGGCTCCGGCCTCAATTTCGCCGGCTGGGCGAAGAAGGTGACGGGCACCCCGACGATCACCGTCGGCTCGGTCGGCCTCGACGGCGACTTCATCGCGGGCTTCGGCGGCGAGGGGTCGAGTCCGGCGACGCTCGACCGGCTGCTGGAGCGTCTGGCGCGCGATGAGTTCGACCTGGTGGCCGTCGGCCGCGCGCTGATCGTCGATCCGGACTGGGTGCAGAAGGTCCGCGACGGCCGCTTCGGCGAGCTCAAGGGCTTCGACCGTAGCGCGCTGGTCGAGCTGGTTTGAACTGCTAGGGTAAGGTGTGACCATCCCCCGCCCCAAGGACGCCGCAACGCTGCTGATCGTCCGCCGCGACGGCCCTAACCCGCGCGTCCTGATGGGGCGGCGGCATGAGGGCCACGCCTTCATGCCGGACAAATGGGTGTTTCCCGGCGGGCGCATTCATCCCAGCGACTTCCGGGTGCCGGTGGCGAGCGAGCTACGTCACGAGGTCGCCGACGCCTTGGCGCGGGGATGCCCCGGCAAGCGCGGTCGGGCGCTGGCGCTGGCGGCGATCCGCGAGACCTTCGAGGAGACCGGGTTGCTGCTGGCCCGGCCCGCGCCGCCGCGCACCAGCCGGGGCGAGTGGCGCGATTTCGTCAAGGCGGGCGCGCTGCCCGACCTCGGCGCGCTCGATTATGTCGCGCGGGCGGTCACGCCGCCGGGCCGCACCCGGCGCTTCGATGCGCGTTTCTTCGTGGCGGACGCGGATGCACTGCTCAGCCTGGACCCTGTCGTGATTTCGGACGAGCTGGGCGAAGTCGCCTGGTTCGACTGGGCGGCGGCGGCGAAGCTCGACCTGCCGGCGATCACGCGCGTGATCCTCGCCGAAGTCGCGGCGCGCTTCGAAACGCCGGGCCGGCCGATCCCCTTCCACCGCTTCGTCCGCGGCGGGCACCGGTTAGAGGAGGCGTAATCCTCCCCTGGAAGGGGAGGGGGACCGCGGCGTTCTTCGCGCCGTGGTGGAGGGGTAGCGTACCTCGAACGGACGTCACGCGGCGAACTACCCCTCCGTCGGCTGCGCCGCCACCTCCCCTTCCAAGGGAGGATTACCGCGGCCCGTCGGGTTCGAACGGGGGGTCGGGGCGGTACGGGTCGCCCCGGTCGAAACCACGCTCGTCGCCGTCCCTCGGGCCGTCGCCCGTAACCTCGTCGATGACGCCGCCGACCGCGTCGACTGCCGCACCGGCGGTGTCGAGCGCGTCGCGCACGTCCTGGAACACGCTGGGCGGCGGGGGCGCGCGGAGCAGCCCCTCGCGAGTCAACGCGGCGGTCATGAATTTCTTCCACATCCGGGCGGGAATGGTGCCGCCGACGACGCTGCTGCCCATCGGCGAATTGTCGTCGTTGCCGACCCAGACGCCGACGACGAGATCGCCCGCGAAGCCCATGAACAGCGCGTCGCGGTGGTTCTGGGTGGTGCCGGTCTTGCCATAGGTCGGGATCGGCAGCGTCGCGTCCTTGCCGGTGCCGCGCGCCACCGCGGACTTCAGAAGTTGCAGCATCGGCTCGCGCTCGGGCCACGACCGCAGCCCCTCTACGGCACCGCGCAGCCGATCGGTGATGCTGTCGCGCGTCGGGTTGGCCAGCCCAACCGGCCGGATCGGGTAGTGGCCCGCCGCCACCGCGGCATAGGCGGACGTCAACTCGATCAGCGGCACGCCCGAGGTGCCAAGCGCCAAGCCTTCGTAGTTCGACAGCGGCGCGGTGATGCCGAGCTTGCGTGCCTGCGCCCGCACCGCGTCGACGCCCAGTTGCTGCGTCAGCCGCGCCGAGGCGACGTTCGACGAAGCGGCGAAGGCGGTGACTAGCGGCACGCGGCCGCGATACTTGTTCTCGTCGTTCCTGGGCTGCCACTCGCCTTCGGTGATCGGCGTATCCTCGACGATGGTGTTCGGCGTCAGCCCGGCGTGGAAGGCGGCAAGGTAGACGAACAGCTTGAACGAGCTGCCCGGCTGCCGCTGTGCCTGCGTCGCGCGGTTGAAGCTGGTCTTGGCGTAGTCGGTGCCGCCGACCAGCGCGACGACGCGCCCGTCGGGCCGCATCGCGACCAGCGCGGCCTGCGTCACGTTCAGACCGCGATAGCTCGCCAGTGTGTCGCGCACCGCGCGCTCGGCAAGCTTCTGCAGCTCCGGGTCGAGCGTCGTGCGGACCTCGGTGTCGCCGTACTGCGCGATGTCGATCGCGGCCTTGGCCTGCGGAAGTACCCAGTCGGCGAAATAGCTGCCGGTCGGCAGCGCCTCGCGGCCGGGGACAAAGCGCGCCGGCTGGACGTTGCGGGCCTGTTCGGCGGTCAGTGCGCCGGTCTCGACCATCGCCTGCAGCACCGTCAGCTCGCGAGCCTGCGCCGCCCGCAGGTGCCGCGACGGGGCGAGCGCCGACGGGGCCTTGACCAGACCCGCCAGCATCGCCGCTTGCCCGACGGTCAACTGCGATGGTGAGCGGTCGAAATAGGTCCGCGCCGCCGCCCGAATTCCGTAGGCACCTTCGCCGAAATAGACGCTCGACAGGTAGCGCGACAGTATTTCGTCCTTGGTCAGACGCGATTCGAGGTAGAAGGCGATGATCACTTCCTGCAGCTTGCGCTTCAGGCTGCGCTCCGAACTGAGGAAGCTGGTCTTCGCCAGCTGCTGGGTCAGGGTCGAGCCGCCCTGGCTGACGCCCCCGGCGGCGGCATTGCGGAACATCGCCCGCGCGATGCCCTGCGGGTCGATCCCCCAATGCGAATAGAAACGCCGGTCCTCGATCGCGATCAGCGCCTGGGGCACGTATTTCGGCAGCTCGGCGATAGTGACCGGCGGCTCCTTGTAGTTGCCGCGCCGGGCGATCGGCTGGCCGCCAGCATCGAGAATGACGAGGCTCGGCTCCTTCAATGGCTCAAGCGCACGGCCGAGCGGCGCGGTGATGACCAGCCACAGCAGCACCACGCCGAACAGCAGAACGATGCCGCCGACGATCGCCGCCCAGTGACGCCGCACGAAGCCGCGGCGGCGCGGCTCGTCGTCTTCGGGAACATCGACCAGCGCGGCGTCGGTCAACATCGTTTCCGGCTCGTCCCCAAGCGCCCAGCGCGTCTCGCAATGATCGCACCGCATCCGCCGTCCGGGATAGGCCATCTCGTCGGCAACGCGGTAGCGCGAGCCGCAGCCGGGACAGGTGACGATCATCGGCTCGCCACGCGGAAAAGCGTGGCCGTCAAGCGCGTTCGCGGGTCGCAGTGAAGCGCAGCGCGGTCTCGCGCTGGGCGACGTAGTTCAGCTCCCACTGGTCGCGCGCCATGAACACCGGCGCGCCGTCGCGGTCCTCGGCCATCGCGGGCCGGTGGTTCTCGATGAAGGTCTGCAGCGCCTTGGGGTCGTCCGCCGACATCCAGCGCGCGGTGTCGAACGGCGACGCCTCGATACCGGCGTCGACCTTGTACTCGGCCTCCAGGCGGCTGATCAGCACCTCGAGCTGCAGTTGCCCGACGACGCCGACGATCCATTGGCTGCCGATCAGCGGCCGGAACAGCTGGGTCACGCCTTCCTCGGCCATGTCGGTGAGCGCGGTGCGCAGCTGCTTCGACTTGGTCGGGTCGCCGAGCTTCACGCGGCGCAGGATCTCGGGCGCAAAATTGGGAATGCCGGTGAACGTGACGTTCTCGCCTTCGACGAGTGAGTCACCTACCCGCAGCACGCCGTGGTTAGGGATGCCGATGATGTCGCCGGGGAAAGCCTCGTCGGCGATCTCGCGGTCCTGCGCGAAGAAGAAGATCGGCGAGTTGATGGCGATCTGCTTGCCGGTGGACACTTGGCGAAGCTTCATGCCGCGCCGGAACTTGCCCGAGCACACGCGCATGAAGGCGATGCGGTCGCGGTGCTGCGGGTTCATGTTGGCCTGCACCTTAAACACGAAGCCGGTGACGTCGGCGCGGTCGGGGGTGACTGCGGCGGGCAGGGCTGGCTGCGTACGCGGCGGCGGCGCATAGGTCGCCAGCGCCTCGATCAGCGCGGCGACGCCGAAGTCCTTGAGTGCCGAGCCGAACACCACCGGGGTCAGCGCGCCCTTACGGTAGAGGTCGGCATCCAGCGTCGCGTAACCGCCAAGCGCCAGTTCCGCCTGCTCTCGCAGCAGCGCCGCGCCCTCGTCGCCGACCAGGCCGGGCAGGCGTTCGTCGTCGAGGCCGGTCAGTTGCTCGGTGCGACCTGCCGCGCGGGTGTCGGTGCCGTCGGGCAGCAGTAATGTCTTTGCGCGTAAATCCCACAATCCGCGGAACTGCCCGCCCTGTCCGACCGGCCAGTTGAGCGGCGCGACGTCGAGCGCCAGCATCTCCGCCACTTCGTCGAGCAGCTCGAAGGGGTCGCGGCCTTCGCGGTCGACCTTGTTGATGAAGGTGATGATCGGCACGTCGCGCAGGCGGCAGACCTCGAACAGCTTGCGGGTCTGGGCCTCGATGCCGCGCGCCGCGTCGATCACCATGACGGCGGAGTCGACGGCCGTCAGCGTCCGGTAGGTGTCCTCGCTGAAATCCTCGTGGCCCGGCGTGTCGAGCAGGTTGTAGGTCACGCCGCCGCGCTCGAAGGTCATCACCGAGGAGGTGACGCTGATCCCGCGCTGCTGCTCGATCTTCATCCAGTCGGAACGCGCGCGGCGGTTCTGGCCGCGCGCCTTGACGACACCGGCGAGATGGATCGCGCCGCCGAACAGCAGCAGCTTCTCGGTCAGCGTGGTCTTGCCGGCGTCGGGATGCGAGATGATCGCGAAAGTGCGGCGCGCGTTGGGCGCGGAGGTGGACATGGCGAACTATGTGGCGACGTTTCGGGGGTGGGGCAAGGTCAGAGGGGTCTGAGTTCCTTCGCCGCGACCTCCCAGCTTTGCCCCTTGCGCAGCAACGCGTTGAAGTCCGCCACCTTGTCGCCGACGACCCGCTCGCGCTGGGCCTCGACCGCGACCTCGAAGCTGGTGGCGGGGTCACAATACAGCACGCCGAGCGCCATCGGGAACGGCCCGAACGGCATGTCGATCAGGAACTGCGCCTGAACGCGGTTGGTCTCGTCGTGGACCAGTAGCTGCGCGGTGTCGCCGACCGCGATGTCGACGACCTCCATCTCGACGGTATCGTGGTTCAGGCGCAAGCCCTTCGAGCCGCCGGCGAACAGCAGGGGCTGGCCGTGGACGCACCACAACTGGTTGTCGGCGGCGTTCTTCTTCTCGGTAAAGGCGGCGAACACGTCGGCGTTGTAGACGATGCAGTTCTGGAAGATCTCGACGAAGCTCGTGCCCTTGTGGGCGTGGGCGCGCTTCAGCACCTCGGGCATGTTCTTCTGCGCGGTGTCGATGGTGCGGGCGACGAAGCGCGCCCCCGCCCCCATCGCAAACGCGCAGGGTGCGAGCGGCCGCTCGACCGAGCCGAACGGCGTCGTCGGGGAGCGCGTGCCGGTGCGCGACGTGGGCGAATACTGCCCCTTGGTCAGGCCGTAGATCTCGTTGTTGAACAGCAGCAATTGCACGTCGAGGTTGCGGCGCAGCAGGTGCAGCATGTGGTTGCCGCCGATGCTGAGGCCGTCGCCGTCGCCGGTGACGATCCACACGTCGAGCTCCGGATTGGCCAGCTTGATCCCCGTTGCCACCGCCGGCGCGCGGCCGTGGATGGTGTGGAAGCCGTAGGTTTCCATGTAATAAGGGAAGCGCGACGAGCAGCCGATGCCGCTGACGAACACGGTGTGCTCACGCGCCGTGCCGATGTCGGGCATGGTCCGCTGCACCGCCTTCAGGATGGCATAGTCGCCGCAGCCCGGGCACCAGCGCACTTCCTGGTCGGTCGCCCAGTCGTCGGGCTTGGTCGCCGGCAGCGGAAGGGGGGTCATGTCGTTCATGCGGCGTCTTTCTGGTCGGCCTGTCGGCGCCGTGCGATTTCGCGGCGGGTTGCTTCGATGATGAAGCGTTTGCGATCCGGCGTTACAGCATCGACATCGCGAGCCAAACTCAAGGGAATGTCGATCTCGACAAGGTCGGATTGATCAGGCAACTCAACGGTAACTGACATCAATCCCACCCAGTTGTCGGGATCTGGATCCTCGGGAACGGCAAAGGTCGTGGCAATATTCTCGAGGGTATGGGCCTGCGGCTCGGGAATCGGGTCGCCATCTTCGTCCATGCCCTCGACATGGAACTGCAGCGCTTCGCGCCCACTACGTAGCGCTGCCTCAACGGTCTCGCCGCTCGACACGCAACCGAGGAAGTCCGGGAACAGGATGCCGAAATTGCCGGCACGTCCGTGAACCGCGCCGAGGTAGGTAGCTTCGCGCATTATCGCCTCCGCAGGCTGACGCCAGTTTGCTTCTCGATCGATACCACGTTCTTGATGTCCATGTCCTTCTTGGGATGCTGAACGGTCGCCTTCCCCGGTCGCGTCGGGTGCTTGAATTGATGATGATCACCCTTCGCACCGACAAAAAACCAGCCCTCGGCTTCAATCATGCGAACGATTGTGCGGCTATCCATATCGTCGCTCCGTTATAGGGAGCCGTCCAACTACAGCACAATTTATCGTCGGCAACACTAACCGCGTGGGGGTCAAGCCAGCATCCCATCGATCGCCGCCTCGATCTCGGCGATCTTGAACGGGTGGCCGCTGACCTTGTTGAGCGGCTGGCAGTCGACCAGGAACTGGTCGCGCAGGATGGTCTTGAGCTGACCGGTGTTCATCTCCGGCACCAGTATCTTGTCATAACCGCGGAGCAGTTCGCCGAGGTTCGCAGGCAGCGGCCAGATGTGGCGGATGTGGATGTGGCTGACGTCCTGGCCCTTGGCGCGGGCCCGCTGCACGCCCTTGCGGATCGCACCGTAGGTCGAGCCCCAGCCGACGACCGCCAGTTTGCCGCTGGTCGGCCCGTTGTCGACCGCCTGCGCGGGGATGTAGCGCGCGATGCCGTCGATCTTGGCCTTGCGGATGTCGGTCATCGCCTGGTGGTTGGCGGGTTCGTAGTTGATGTGGCCGGTGTCGACCGCCTTCTCGATGCCGCCGATGCGGTGCATCATGCCAGGCGTGCCGGGGCGGATCCAACGGCGGCGCAGCGTCTCGGGATCGCGGGCATAAGGCAGGACGCGGCCGTCGGCGTCTGGCTCGGCCTCGAAATCGACCGGGAAGGCGCTGAACTCGGCGCGGTCGGGCACGCGCCATGGCTCGGCGGCGTTGGCGATATAGCCGTCGGTCAACACCATGACGGGCGTCATGAACTGCGTCGCCAGCCGGCAAGCTTCGATGGCGACGGCGAAACAGTCCGACGGGCCGTGCGTCGCCAGCACGACCAGCGGCGCGTCGCCGTTGCGGCCATAGACCGCCTGATACAGGTCAGACTGCTCGGTCTTGGTCGGCAGGCCGGTCGACGGCCCGCCGCGCTGCGAGTTGACGATGACCAGCGGCAGCTCGGTGATGATCGCCAGCCCCATCGCCTCGCCCTTCAGCGCAATGCCGGGGCCACTCGACGAGGTCACGCCGAGCTGCCCGGCATAGCTCGCGCCGATCGCCGAGCAGATCGCCGCGATCTCGTCCTCGGCCTGGAAGGTGGTGACACCGAACTCCTTCAGCCGCGCGAGGTTGTGCAGGATCGGCGACGCCGGCGTGATCGGGTAGGAGCCGAAGAACATCTCCAGACCGGCCAGCTTGGCACCCGCAACGAGGCCGAGCGCCAGTGCCTCGCCGCCGGTGACGGTGCGGTAATAACCCGGCTCCGCGACCGCCGCGTCGACGTGATACTGCTTCAGCGGCCCGCCGATCTCGGCGGTTTCGCCGTAGGCATGGCCGGCGTTCAATGCGGCGGCATTGGCCTCGGCGAGCAACGGGTTCTTCGAGAACTTGGCGGTCAGCCACTCGATCAGCGGCGTGCGGTCGCGGTCGAACATCCACAGCGCGAGGCCCAGCGTCCACATGTTCTTGCAGCGCAGCGCTTCTTTGTTGCCGAGGCCGTAGGGCTTCACCGCCGCCAGCGTCTGGGCGCTGATGTCGAAGGCGAGCAGCTGCCACTGGGCGAGCGAACCGTCCTCGAGCGGGTTGACCGCGTAGCCGGCCTTGGCGAGGTTGCGCGCGCCGAACTCGCCGGTGTCGATGATCGCCAGGCCGCCCTTCTTCAGGGCGTCGATGTTGGTCTTCAGCGCGGCCGGGTTCATCGCCACCAGCACGTCGGGCTCGTCGCCCGCGGTCTCGATGTCGACCGAGCCGAAGTTGATCTGGAACGCCGAGACGCCGAACGTCGTGCCCTGCGGCGCGCGGATTTCGGCCGGGAAATCGGGGAAGGTGGCGAAGTCGTTGCCGCTCAGCGCCGAGGACAAGGTGAACTGGCCGCCGGTCAGCTGCATCCCGTCGCCGCTGTCGCCGGCAAAGCGGACGACGACCGCCTCGGCTTCGGCGGGCTTGTCGTTCTGGTGGTCGAAAACGTCGCTGAAAGCCGTTGCCATTCACTCACCCCAAGGCCGTCCGTTGCGTGCCGCTCTACGCCTGTCGAAATGGGGCCGCAAAGCGCTTTTGCTAGGCCCTTGCTGCGGCCGCCATCGCCAGCACGCCGCGGACGTGGCGCGACGCCACCGCCGCCCGGTCCGCGCCGTAGCCGCCGCCCAGCGTCGCGGCGACGGGAATGCCGCGCGCACGGCAGGTGGCCACGACATAGGCATCGCGCGCCTGCAGCCCCTCGTCGCTCAGCGCCAGCCGCCCGAGCCGGTCGCCGGCGTGCGGATCGACGCCCGCCTGGTAGAACACCAGACCGGGCCGGTGCGCGTCGAGCAGGGCCGGCAGTTCGCGGGCGAGGATGCTGAGATATTCGTCATCGCCGGTCCCATCGGGCAGCGCGACATCGCGCGTCGAGACCGCCTTTCGCACCGGGAAGTTTTTCGCGGCGTGCATCGAGAAGGTCACCGCGTCGGCCCGCCCGGCGAAGATCGCGGCGGTGCCGTCGCCCTGATGGACGTCGAGGTCGACGACCAGCAGCCGCGCCACCGCGCACTCGGCCAGCAGCCTCGCGCCCGCCACGCCGAGGTCATTGAACACGCAATAGCCCGCGCCGCCCTCCGGCAGCGCATGGTGGCTGCCGCCGGCGCTGTTGACCGCAAAGCCGCGTTCCAGGGCCAGCAGCGCTGCCAGCCTTGTGCCGCTGCACACCAGCCGCGACCGCCGCGCCATCCGCTCCGTCACCGGGAAGCCGATGCGCCGCTGCCGTTCGGCGGACAGCGTGCCGCCCAGCACCGCCGCGACATAGGCGGGATCGTGCACCGCCTCCAGCCACTCGACCGGCGCGGGGTCGGGCGCATGGACCTCGAAGGGTGCGCCGCTGTCCCGCAACGCCGCCATGAACAGCCCGTATTTGTCCATCGGAAAGCTGTGCCCGGGCGGCAGCGGCGCGACGTAATCGGGGTGGTGGACGACGGCGAACACCCGTGATCCCTAGCCCCGTCCCCCAGCGCTGCCCATGCGGCCAAGTGGTTGGCCGACGCCATCGCCGCCGCCGCCCGTGCCCCCGCCGCCGCAATAGCCTCCCGACATCGACGCTTGGCGCGCTGGCTCGCGCCCGGCTATGCTCGGTCGTAAATTCCCCGGGAGAGTCGCGCCATGCCTTATGTCCGTCCCGACGTGCAGAACGTCCTGAACCTGCTCGCCGCCCAGCCCGGGCCGCCGATGCACGAGGGCACGCCCGAGGCCGCCCGCATGATGATGCGCGCGATGGGCCCGATGATGGAGCGGCCGCGCGGCGACCTCGCCCGCGTCGCCGACGTGCAGATCCCGAGCGGCCACGGCCATACGATCCCGGCGCGGATCTACAGCGCCGCCGCCAATCCCGGCCCCGGCCCGGTGCTGGCCTTTTATCACGGCGGTGGCTGGGTGATCGGCGACCTCGAGACGCACGATTCGCTGTGCGCCGAGATCGCCCGCACGCTCGGGGTCACGGTGGTCAGCATCGACTACCGGCTGGCGCCCGAGCATCCGTTCCCCGCCGCGACCGAGGACTGTATCGCCGCGAGCGAGTGGCTGGCGACGTCCCCTCGCGACATCGGCCATCCGGTTACCGGCCTGATCCCGGCCGGCGACAGCGCCGGCGGCAACCTGGCGGCGGTGATCGCGCAGCAGCTGCACGGCAAGCTCGCCGTGCCGATCCTGGCGCAGTGGCTGATCTATCCCGGCGTCGACATGACCGCGACGGGCGGCTCGATGGACGAGTTCGCCGACGGCTACCTGCTGACCCGCGACGGCATGACGTGGTTCACCGCGCACTACATGGGCAGCGACAGCGAGCAATTCGGCCACGCCTATGCTTCGCCGCTCGCCTATGACGTCGCCGGCCAGCCGCCGGCGATGGTGTTCACCTGCAGCCTCGACCCGATCCGCGACCAGGGCCGCGCCTATGCCGCCAAGCTGATCAACCACGGCGTCCGCACCATCTTCCGCGAGGCGGCGGGCCAGATCCACGGCTGCATGACCATCCGCGGCGCCATCCCCAGCGCGCAGGACGACCTGATGGCGTGCCTCACCGACTTGCGCGCGCTGTTGAATGAGGCCGTGGTTGCCCCGGCGATAGCCGAAGCCGCGGAGTGACCCGCACCCACAAGTCGGGCCTGCCCTACCGGGCCGGGGTCGGCATCATGCTGCTCAACGCCCAGGGCAAGGTTTTCGTCGGCCAGCGCCTCGATTCGACGCTGGAGGCCTGGCAGATGCCCCAGGGCGGCATCGACGACGGCGAAGACCCGCTCACCGCCGCGATCCGCGAGCTGGGTGAGGAAACGGGGGTAGCGCCCCACCTCGTCGAGGTCACCACCGAGACCCCCGGCTGGCATTATTACGACCTGCCCGACGATCTGATCGGCACGATCTGGAAGGGCCGCTATTGCGGCCAGCGCCAGAAGTGGTTCGCGATGCGCTTCCTGGGGCAGGACAGCGACGTGCGGATCGACACCGAGCATCCCGAATTCCGCACCTGGCAATGGGCGGCGCGTGATCAGCTTTCGGCGCTGATCGTGCCGTTCAAGCGGGAACTTTACGCTGCGGTGCTGGCGGCGCTGCCAGCCTAGATCAACCCCGCCAGCGGGCTCGACGGGTCCGCATAGCGCCGCCGCGCCATCCGCCCGGCGCGGTACGCCAGCCGGCCGCTTTCGACCGCCAGCTTCATTGCGCGGGCCATCAGCACCGGGTCCTTCGCCTCGGCGATGGCGGTGTTCATCAGGACGCCGGCGCAGCCGAGCTCCATCGCTTCGGACGCCTCGGACGCGGTGCCGACCCCGGCGTCGACGAGCACCGGCACGCCCGCGCCCTCGACGATCATGCGGATCGTCACCGGATTCTGGATGCCGAGCCCCGAGCCGATCAGCGAGCCGAGCGGCATGATCGCGCAGGCGCCGAGATCCTCCAGCTTTTTCGCCGCGATGGGGTCGTCGGCGCAATAGACCATCACGTCGAAGCCCTCCGCGACCAGCGTCTTCGTAGCCAGCAGGGTTTCGGCCATGTCGGGGTAGAGCGTCCGCGCCTCGCCCAGCACCTCGAGCTTGACGAGCGTCCAGCCGCCCGCCTCGCGCGCCAGCCGCAGCGTGCGGACCGCATCGTCGCCGGTGAAGCAGCCGGCCGTGTTGGGCAGATAGGTGTAGCGCTTCGGGTCGATATAATCGGTCAACATGGGCTGGCCCGGATCGGTGACGTTGACCCGCCGCACCGCGACGGTGACGATCTCCGCCCCCGACGCCTCGACCGCAGCGGCGTTCTGGGCATAGTCCTTGTACTTGCCGGTGCCGACGATCAGCCGCGACGTGAAGCGGCGGCCCGCCACCGCCCAGCCGTCGTCGTCAGCGTCGGTTCCTTGTCCACCACCCACGAAATGCACGATCTCCAGCCGGTCGCCGTCGGCGAGCAGCGTCTCCCCGAACGCCGAGCGCGGCGCGATGGCGAGGTTGCGCTCGACCGCAACCCTGGCGGCATCGAGGCCGAGGTCGGCCAGCAGTGCGGCGATGCTCTGGCGTTCGGGCAGGTCGCGGCGGTCGCCGTTGACGGTGATGCTCGGGGTCATTGGCCTCAGGGGTGACGGGGCGGGGAATGGCCCATATAAGCCGCCCCGTGACCGATGCCAGCAACCTCGTGTTCGTGCTCAACGGCCCGAACCTCAACCTGCTCGGCACACGCGAGCCCGAGTTCTATGGCCGCGACACGCTGGACGACATCGCGAGCCTGCTGGAAGACCGCGCGGCGACGCTCGGCCTCGCCATCGACCTGCGGCAATCGAACCACGAGGGGCATTTGATCGACTGGCTGCACGAGGCCGCCAGCCGCGGTGCCAAGGCGGTGATCCTCAATGCCGGCGGCCTGACCCACACGTCGGTGGCGCTGCGCGATGCGGTCAAGGCGATCGCGACGCCGGTGATCGAGGTCCACCTGTCGAACCCGCACGCCCGCGAAAGCTTCCGTCACCGCAGCCACCTCGCGCCGGTGTGCCGCGGCACCATCGCCGGCTTCGGTGCGCTCGGCTACCGGCTCGCGCTGGACGCCGCCGCGACATTCTGACACTCAGGCGCGCGGGTCTGAAAATGGGGACTAGATGACCGAGGGTACGGGCATGCAGGTCGATACCGCGCTGGTGCGCGAACTTGCCGAGCTGCTGGATTCGACGCAATTGACCGAGATCGAGGTCGCGGACGGCGAGCGGCGCATCCGCGTTGTCCGCAAGCCGCAGGCGTTCGCGGGACCGCCGCCGGCGGTAGGCAATATCTGGGCGGTCGCGCCCGCCGCTGTGGCCGAAGCTCCCGCCGGACCCGCGATCGACGACTGGAAGTCGCACGCTGGTCTCGTCCGCTCGCCGATCGTCGGCACCGCCTATCTGACGCCCGACCCGACCAGCCCGCCGTTCATCACCGAAGGCCAGGCGGTGAAGGAAGGTGACACGCTGCTCATCGTCGAGGCGATGAAGGTGATGAACCCGATCACCGCGCCGCGCGCCGGCACGATCAAGCGCATCTGCATTCGGAACGAGCAGCCGGTCGAGTACGACGAACCCCTCGTCGTCATCGAATAATGTTCAACAAGATCCTGATCGCCAACCGCGGCGAGATCGCGCTGCGGGTCCACCGCGCCTGCCGCGAGCTCGGCATCAAGACCGTTGCGGTCCATTCGACTGCCGATGCGGACGCGATGCACGTCCGCATGGCCGACGAGGCGATCTGCATCGGGCCCCCATCCGCCACCGACAGCTATCTGAACGTCCCCAACATCATCTCGGCGGCCGAGCTGACCCAGGCCGACGCGATTCACCCGGGCTACGGCTTCCTCAGCGAGAACGCTCGGTTCGCCGAGATCGTCGAGGAGCATAATATCGTCTGGATCGGGCCGACGCCCGACCACATCCGCCGCATGGGCGACAAGATCGAGGCGAAACGCACCGCCGCCCAGCTCGGCCTGCCGCTGGTGCCGGGCAGCGACGGACCCGTCTCGACCACCGAGGAGGCGATCGAGGTCGCCGACCGCATCGGCTATCCGGTGCTGGTCAAGGCGGCCAGCGGCGGCGGCGGTCGCGGCATGAAGGTGATCCCCGACGCGGCGTCGGCGGCGGCGCTGATCGCGGCGGCGAAGTCGGAGGCCAAGGCGGCGTTCGGCGACGACACCGTCTATATCGAGAAATACCTGTCCGAGCCGCGCCACATCGAGTTCCAGGTGTTCGGCGACGGTCGCGGCGGCGCGATCCACCTCGGCGAGCGTGACTGCTCGCTGCAGCGCCGCCACCAGAAGGTGCTGGAGGAAGCCCCCTCGCCCGCGCTCAGCCCGGCCGAGCGCAGCGCCATGGGCGAGGTCGTCCGCCGCGCCGTTGCCAAGCTGGAATACCGCGGTGCCGGCACGATGGAGTTTCTGTACGAGGACGGGAAATTCTACTTTATCGAAATGAACACCCGGCTGCAGGTCGAGCATCCGGTCACCGAGGCGATCAGCGGCATCGACCTGGTCCGTGAGCAGATCCGCATCGCCGCCGGCCTGCCGCTGTCGGTGACGCAGGAGCAAGTGCGTCTCGAAGGCCACGCCATCGAATGCCGGATCAATGCCGAGGACCCCGCCACCTTCGTCCCCGCGCCGGGCCGCGTCACCGACTATCACGCACCGGGCGGGCTGCACGTCCGCGTCGATAGCGCGCTCTATGACGGCTACCGTATCCCGCCCTATTACGACTCGCTGATCGCCAAGCTGATCGTCTTCGGCGCGACCCGAGAGGACTGTATCGCCCGCCTGCGCCGAGCGCTGGAGGAATATGTCATCCACGGCCCCAAGACGACGATCCCGCTCCACCAGGCGCTGATCGAGGACCCGGAGTTCCAGGCCGGCGACTATTCGATCAAGTGGCTCGAACGCTGGCTGGCGGCACGGGCGGCGGCGGCATGACCGGGCTGGCGCGGCGTGGGCTGATCGGCTTCGGGCTTGCGGGCGCGGCTGCCGCGCTGCTGTCGGGCTGCACCGGCCTCGGCACGTTGAAGACCCTCAACACCTTAACCCCGGGCGACACGGGCACGGTCAGGGCCGGCGAGGGCATCGCCTACGGCACCGACCCGCTGCAACGCCTCGACGTCTATGCGCCGGTCGATGCGAAGAACGCGCCGGTGCTGGTGTTCTTCTACGGCGGCGGCTGGCGCGATGGCAGCCGCGACGGTTACGGCTTCGTCGGCCATGCCTTTGCGGCGCGCGGCTTCATCGTCGTCGTGCCCGACTACCGCAAGGTGCCGCAGGTCCGCTTCCCGGCCTTCGTCACCGACGGCGAGGCGGCGCTGGCCTGGGTCCGCAACAACGTCGCGAAATACGGCGGCGATCCCGGACGCGTTGCGGTCGCTGGCCATTCGGCGGGCGGGTATATCGCGGCGATGCTGGCGCTGGAGCCGGGCCGGGTGCCGCCGGGCAGCATCAAGGCGTTGGTCGGCCTGGCCGGGCCGTATGATTTCTACCCGTTCGAACCCGGTGGTTCCGCCGAGGCTGCGTTCGGCCAGGCGCGCGACCCGAAGCTCACCCAGCCGATCACCTTCGCCAGCGCCAAGGCGCCGCCGTCGCTGTTGCTCACTGGCACCGACGACGACACGGTCAAGCCGCGGAACGCCACCGCGCTGGCGGCGAAGCTGAGCGCAGCGGGGGCGTCGGCGACGGTGATCCAGTATCCGAAGATCGGCCATATCGGGGTGCTGCTGGCGCTGTCGAAGCCGTTCCGCGGCAAGGCCCCGGTGCTCGGCGACAGCGTCGCCTTCCTGAAGAAGACGCTCGGCTAAGGGGTCGCCAGCGGTTGACGCGCGCGTTAGGTTGTAAAAAACAACCTTGGGAGCGAGCGCATGGCCGAACGGTTCAGCGATGACGACGCCGCGATCCGTGCGGCGCTCGAACAGGCGCATACGCCCTCGCTGCTCGCCAGCCTGATACATTTCACCGGCAATGCCGATCACCTGGCCGGTTTCAAGCCGCCGGTCGCCGACCTCACGGTCTTCGGCGACGAGCAGCAGGGCATCCCGATCGACCAGCAGGAACGCGCCCGGGCGCTGGCGGCCGAGCATCTGACCCGCTGGCGCGACGCCGGCTGCCCGGACCTGCCGCGCCCGCCGGCCGACGCGGTGCGTGCCGCGATGAATTACGTGGCGGGTATTGAGATCCCGCCCGCCTATGAGGAGTTCCTGACCCAGGAGCTGCACCTCGATGGACTGCCTCAGCCGACGCGGGTGACCATCGACGCGTCGCCGGAGGTCAAGGCCGAGTGGCCGGTGGTGATCATCGGCGCCGGCATGTCGGGCCTGCTGGCGGGGGTTGCGCTGAAGCAGGCCGGGCTGCCGTTCACCATCGTCGAGGCGCGCGACAAGGTCGGGGGGACGTGGTGGGCCAATCGCTACCCGGGCGCGCGGGTCGACACGCCGAACCACCTCTACAGCTACTCGTTCGAGCCGGCGCACGAATGGCCGTACCGCTACTCCACCGCGCCAGTCCTCCAGGACTATTTCGAGCGCATCGTCGAGAAATACGGGTTACGCGAACATATCCGGTTCGACACCCGCGTCGATTGTTCCACGTGGAACGGCGCGGCGTGGCGGGTCCGCCTGCACGACGGGGAAATCCTGACCGCCAAGGCGGTGATCGCCGCGGTTGGCCAGCTCAACCGCCCGAAGCTGCCCGACCTGCCGGGCGTCGCCAGCTTTGCGGGGCCGGCCTTCCACTCGGCGCTGTGGCGCGACGACGTCGATCTCAAGGGCAAGCGCGTCGCCATCATCGGCACCGGTGCGTCCGCGTTCCAGATCGTGCCGGAGATCGTCGGACAGGTTGCCAGCCTGACCGTGTTCCAGCGGACGCCGCCGTGGCTGCTGCCCCAGCCGGTCTATCACGACGCTGTCGCGCCGGGGAAACAATGGCTGCTGCGCCATGCGCCTTTCTATTCGAACTGGTACCGGTTTGCGCTGTTCTGGTCGCTGACCGAGTTCCTGCTGCCCGCGGTATCGAAAGAGGACGGCTGGGACACGCCCGGCTCGCTGTCGCCGATGAATGCGGAGCTGCGCGGCTTCCTCGAGGCCTCGCTCGGCGAACAGTTCGCCGACCGGCCCGACCTGCTGGCCAAGGCGATCCCGCCCTACGCGCCCGGCGGCAAGCGCATGCTGGTCGACAACGGCGTCTGGGCGGCGGCGCTGAAGCAGGACAATGTCGAGCTGGTCACCGACCCCGTTGCGGCGATCGAGCCCGCCGGCGTGAGGCTGGCCAGCGGTCGGCTGGTCGAGGCCGACGTGCTGATCTACGCCACCGGCTTCCACGCGTCAGAGTTCCTGATGCCAATGACGGTGACCGGCGAGCGCGGCCGCGACCTGCACAGCGAATGGGGCGAGGATGCGCGGGCCTACCTCGGCATGACGGTGCCGGGCTTCCCCAATTTCTTCTGCATCTACGGGCCGAACACCAACATCGTCGTCAACGGCTCGATCGTATTCTTCTCGGAAGCCAGCGTGAACTACATCCTCGGCTGCCTGAAATTGCTGGTCGAGGGCGGGGCGACGTCGCTGTCGCCCCGGCAGGACGTGCACGACGCGTTCAACCGGCGCGTCGATGCCGCCAATGCGCGGATGGCGTGGGGCGCGCCCGACGTGTCGAGTTGGTACAAGTCGAAATCGGGGCGTGTCAGCCAGAACTGGCCGTTCGCGCTGGTCGACTACTGGAACGCGACGCGGGTGCCTGACCCGGCGGAGTTCGAGTTGCGGTAGGGGGGCGCAGCAAAGCCGCGCCGTCGGACGGCTCGGGGCGTAAAAGTCGCCGCGGCCGCCGGCCGGACTCAAGCAGGGCCCGTCAGTAACGAAACGAACGCGAAAGGCGTTCATTCCGTTACTGACGGTCGCTTTATCGCCGAAAGAACCGCCGCTGGTTCATCGGCATCGGCGCGGTCTTCTCACGGAAGACGATGCGGCCCTTGTCGAGATCGTACGGGGTCATTTCGACGTGAACCCGGTCGCCGACGATCGAGCGGATGCGGTTCTTGCGCATCTTGCCGGCCGTGTAGGCGATGATCTCGTGGTCGTTTTCCAGTTTCACCCGGAACCGGCCGTCAGGCAGGATCTCCGAGATCACGCCTTCGACCTTGAGGGCTTCTTCCTTCGCCACAGGCGCGTTTAGGCCAGGCTGAGGTTGACGGCCGAGGCGCGGCCCTGGCGATCGTTCTCGACGTCGAACTTGACCTTCTGGCCCTCGTTCAGGCCGTCGAGGCCGGCGCGCTCAACGGCGCTGATGTGGACGAAAACGTCCTTGGAGGCACCGTCCGGAGCGATGAAGCCATAGCCCTTGGTGGTGTTGAAAAACTTAACAGTTCCAGCAGTCATAGATACGTCCTTCGTGTCGATAGCCCGCCCGGGAGAATCCTGGGCCGGGCACCGGCAGCGCATCAACGAATTAAGGGCCGTAACAGCGCCTCGTCGGGTGAGGCACCTTCGGCAGCGGCGATATGGCCGAAACTTGCGGCAAACGCAAGACGGGCGGAGCGCGGGCGGCGACGGGGCGCGGGCGGCACATCTTCCGTTAAGCGCCGCGGCGGGCTACACGACGCGCTCATGACCGTCAGTGCGAGCCATCCCGACTTCGCCGCCGCCGGCGTCCACCCGTTCCCCCATCGTCACCTGCTCGGCGTCGCCGACCTCGCCCCGTGGCAGGCGCTGTACCTGCTCGACGAAGCCGAACGCTGGATCGGCCAACCCGCGGCCCGCGATACACTGGCCGGCCTGACCGTCATCAACGCCTTTTTCGAGAACTCGACCCGGACGCTGCTCAGCTTCGAGATCGCCGGCAAGCGGCTGGGGGCCGATGTCGTCAACATGACCGTCGGCACGTCGTCGGTGAAGAAGGGCGAGACCCTGCTCGACACCGCGCTGACTTTGAACGCCATGCACCCCGACGCCATCGTCATCCGGCACCAGGCGGCGGGCGCGGTCGAGCTGATCGCGGCCAAGGTCGATTGCCCGGTGCTGAACGCCGGCGATGGGCGGCACGAGCATCCGACCCAGGCGCTGCTCGACGCGCTGACCATCCGCCGGCGCAAGGGCCGCATCGAGGGGCTCACGGTCGCGATCTGCGGCGACATCCTGCACTCCCGCGTCGCGCGCTCCAATTTCGTACTGCTGTCCAATCTCGGTGCGCAGGTCCGCGCCGTCGCGCCGCCGACCCTGCTCGGCACCGATCTCGAGCGCATGGGGGCAGAGGTCTTCACCTCGATGGACGAGGGGCTGGACGGGGCCGACGTGGTGATGATGCTGCGTCTGCAGCGCGAGCGCATGACCGGCGCCTATATCCCCTCACCGCGCGAGTATTTCCGCTTCCACGGGCTGACCGCGGCGCGGCTGGCCAAGGCCAGGCCCGACGTACTGGTCATGCATCCCGGCCCGATGAACCGCGGTGTCGAGATCGCCACCGAAGTTGCCGACGACATCGCCCGCTCGGCCATCACCGAACAGGTCGAGATGGGCGTCGCGGTCCGCATGGCCTGCCTCGACGTGCTCACCCGCTCGCGGCGCGGGGTGGCGGGGTGGTGATCGCCTTTACCAACGCCGCGAACGTTGCCACCGTCCTCGTCCGCGACCGGCTCATCGAAAGCGTCGGCGGCCCGGTCCCCGAGGGTGCGCGCATCGTCGACTGCGCCGGCAAGCACCTCGCCCCCGGCCTGATCGACGCGGGCGTGTTCGTCGCCGACGCCGCCGCCTGCCTGGCGGGCGGCATCACGCGCGTCGTGCTGATGCCCGACCGCACGCCACCGCTCGACGATCCGGCGCTGATCTCGTGGGCGCAGCGGATCGGCAAGCCGCATGTCTGGGTCCACCCGCTCGCCGCCGCGACGCGGGGCCTGGAGGGTACCGAACTCGCCGAGATCGGTCTGTGCCGTGAGGCGGGGGCGGTCGGCTGCGCCACCGGGCGGTCGGGCATCGCGGATGCCGGGGTCATGCACCGGTTGCTCCAGTACGCCCACGGCTTCGGCATGGTCGTCGTCACCCACGCCGAGGACGAGGGGCTGGCCGGCGACGCGGTCGCGACCGAGGGCGAGTTCGCCACCCGCATGGGCCTGCCCGCCGCGCCGGCGTTCGCCGAGGCGCTGCGCGTCGCACGCGACCTGCGGCTGGCCGAAGCGACCGGCGGCGCGCTGCATATCCGCCAGGTTACCACCGCCGAGAGTATCGACCTCGTCCGCGACGCCAAGGCACGGGGCCTGCCGGTCACCTGCGGCGTCACCCCGGCGCATTTCCTGCTTAACGAGCAATCGGTCAGCGGCTACCGCAGCTTTGCGCGCCTGTCGCCGCCGCTGCGGCACGACGACGACCGCCGCGCGGTGATCGCGGGGCTCGCCGACGGCACTATCGACGTCATCGCCTCGGGCCACGATCCGCGCACGCAGGAGGACAAGCGCCTGCCGTTCGCCGATGCGGCGCCCGGCATGACTGGCGCGGAGACGCTGCTGGCGCTGGCGCTGACGCTGACCAACGAGGGCGTCATTCTCGACACTGTCCTCGCCGCGATGACCAGCGCCCCGGCGCGCATTTTCGGCCTGCCCGGCGGCACCGTCGCCCCCGGCGCGGCCGCCGACCTGATCGTCTTCGACGCGCAAGCGCCGTGGCGCATCGACGCCGACGCTTCGGTCGCCAGCGCCGGCAATACCCCCTTCGACGGGCTCGCGGTCCAGGGCCGCGTGACCATGACGGTCAAGGGCGGCGACATCGTGTGGAGTGCATGAGCCTGTGATGTTGAGTATTGCTTTCGCGGTCACCGCCGCCGCCACGGCGCAGCCTGGCACCATCAAGGCCGGGGTCGAACGCTGGCGCGCCGGCGACTATCCGGCGGCGATCGCGGCGTGGCTGCCGTTCGCCGCGCAAGGCGATGCCGACGCCTGCTTCAACCTTGGCCAAGCCTATAAGCTCGGGCGCGGCGTGCCCAAGGATGCGAATATCGCGCGCGACTATTACCGCCGCGCGGCGCTTAAGGGCCACCTGCCGGCGCAGGCCAATCTCGGCATCGCGCTGTTCCAGGCGGGCGACAAGCTGGAGGCGGTGAAGTGGCTGAAGACCGCCGCCGACCGGGGCGAACCGCGCGCGCAATATGTGCTTGGCATTGCTGCCTATAACGGTGACGGCACGCCCAGGAACCTCGGCCTTGCCTATGGCTATTTGCTGCGCGCGCAGGCGAGCGGGCTGGCGCAGGCGACGACGGCGCTCGGCTCGATCGAGCCGGCGCTGCCGCCTGACGCCCGCGCCGCCGGGCAGCAGATGGCCGACAGCCTGGCCGCGGGCACCGGCGTGCCGGCCGCCCTTGCCGCCAGCGTGAACCGAACCGGCCCGGCGGGCGTGCAGCGGCCCGGCACCGCACCGGCGCCCGGCATCGTCGCGACGACCGTGAACAATGTCCGCACCGCGCTCGGCCTGCCGCCAACACCCGCCAAGCCGCCGGTCCCCACGCGGATCCAGTCCGCCGACGCGACCCCGTCACCCCGCGCCGCCCCGATCCAGACCGACGCCGCTGCGACGCCCGCGCCAAGGCCGATTGTGCCCAGCGTCGCCGCCCCCTCATCGAAGCCGGTTGTCACCGCCACCGCGACGCCCGCCCCGAAACCGGCGACGATTGACGCCGCCGGGCCGCCGAACCCGAACGACACCGCACCGGCCCCCAAGCCGGTGGCCGACGCGACACCGTCGAAGCCAGCGGAGCCCGCGCCGAAACCCGCGGCAATCGCCGACGCACCGCCCAAGCCCAGCCCGAAGCCCGCCAAGCCCGCGCTCGCCGACGCCAAGCCGGCCGCCGTCAAGCCGGCTGGCTGGCGCGTCCAGCTCGGCGCCTTCTCCTCGCAGAAACAGGCCGACGCGGCGTGGACGTCGATCAAGTCGAGCCAGGCCGCGGCGATCGGCAAGGCCAAGCCGATTTTCGACGCGTCGGGCCCGGTGGTGAAGTTCCAGCTCGGCCCCTACGCCAGCAAGGACGCCGCCCGCGACACCTGCGCCAAGCTGGCGTTCGCGGGAAAGGCCTGCTTCGTCACGCAGGGGTAATCAGACCCCGCTCGTCGAGTTCCTAAGGACGAACGAGATCGTCGTTGATCAGCGCCGCAAGTGCCGATGTCAGCACGCCACAGCTTCCCGCATTCTTGATCAGGGCAATGCCATGCATGGTCGCAAGCCCGGCGCGGTCGCCCCGATAGCGGTGTTCGCCAGCCGCCTGCATCAGAAATAGCCTTCGCGCTTCTTCCGCTCGAGCGAGCCGCCGTCTTCGCTGTCGCCGATGCGGCCCTGGCGCTCGGAGTTCGCCGCGCCCAGCGTTTCCCGGACGATGGCAAACAGATCGGCGGCTTCGGAGGCGATCGCGGCGGTCACCGGCCAGCAACCCAGCGTGCGGAAACGGACCAGCCGATCCATCACCGTCTCGCCCGCACGAAAACGCATACGGGCCGGATCGTCGACCACCAGCAATGCACCATCGCGCTCGACGACCGGTCGGGTTTCGGCAAAATAAAGCGGTGCCAGCGGTATGCGATGCAGCAGCGCGTAGGCCCAGATGTCGGCCTCGGTCCAGTTCGAGAGCGGAAAGACGCGGGCCGACCGGCCTGCGGCAAGGCGGGTATTGTAGAGCTGCCAGAGTTCCGGTCGCTGCTGCCGGGGGTCCCAGCCATGACCCGCGCTGCGGATTGAAAACACGCGCTCCTTGGCGCGCGATTTCTCCTCGTCTCGCCGCGCGCCGCCAAAGATCACGTCATACCCGCCCTGATCGAGTGCCGCCTTGAGCGGTTCGGTCCGCATCGCCGTTGTGTAGCGCTCGCCATGTTCGAAGGGATTGAGCCCGGCTGCCCGGCCCTCTTCATTGGCATGGACAAGCAAATCAAAGCCGTGATCGCGGGCAAAGCCGTCGCGAAACGTCAGCAGCGACCGGAACTCCCAGGTGGAATCGATATGCAGCAACGGGAACGGCGGCTTGCCGGGATAAAAGGCGCGCAACGCGACCTGCGCCATCACCGTGCTGTCCTTGCCGGCGGAGAACAGCATCACCGGATTGCGCGCCTCGGCGACCGCTTCGCGGAGGATATGGATCGCCTCGGCTTCGAGGCGATCCAGGTGGGACATCGCGGACGGCTGCGCCGTGCCGGGCGCGGCTGCCACGGCTCAGGCGGCCATTTCGGAGCGAGCTGCAGCCCGCACGTCCTCGCCAACCGGTTCCCAAACAAGGTCGCCACTGTAGCGCCAGGCCATCTGGCCATCCTCATCGAGTGCGAACAGATGCAGCCAGCGATTGTCGAACAAGGCGCGGACGCCCGCGTGATTGCGCAGTACTTCGGTCATCGCCTCCCGCGGCGCTTCGATGCAGACTGACAGGCGCAGCGGCTCGTGCATGTAATGCTCACCGTCATGGACCGACTGCCAGGGCAGGCCGACGCGCAGCAGGCCGCCATTGCCCTCGACCACGCCGATCCCCCCGGCGACATTATGGAGCAGCTTGTTGCCGCCACCGAAGGTGTCGGGTGCCACGGTCGAGCCATAATATTGCAGGCTGATCCAGCTCGCGACCACCACCGGGGCGGTCATGATCAGTTCGAGCACGCCGAAGCTGCTGTCCTGCCTCCAGTCGTAATCGTGCAGGAAGGCGCGGCCTTCCAGGCTCTTGCCCGAGGTCCGACCGCGCGGAGCGGCGATGAAGGCCTTGCACCCGGCCAGCGCCCATTCGGGTCGCACTTCGGACCAGTCACGGCTGCGCCTTGTCACCGTTGCTTCGCCGGTTGCGCGGGGCAGACGGAGCGCCCGCTCGCCGCGCGTCACGCTACCCGCCGCCACCAGCCAGCGCCTGATCCGGTCGAGATCGCCCGCATGTGCGGCCGAGGGATGATCGCCGGCATAGATCATCACCGCATCGGTCGTCGTATCATGCAGCCCGCCGAGGAACAGCGTGTCTTCAGGGATCAGCAGACCTTTGGGTTCGAGCCCCTGGCGCACGGCCGGGTCGTTGAGCAGCGCCGCCAGCAGCCGGGCGTTCACCTCGCCCGAATAACCGCCGCACGCGCCGCAGTGCAGTCCACTGGCATGCGGGTTGTTGACGACATTCGCGCCGTGACCCGCGAGCAGGATGACGCGCGCGAAATTGCCCGTCAGCGACATGGCGCGCAGCACGCTTTCCGCCGCCCCTGTCCGCGTCGCGAGATCCAGCGCCGGCTCGAGCCGGGGGGCGGGGTCGTTGGGCAAAGGCTTCGGATGCATGCCGAGTGCGTCGCGAACCAGCTTGGCGATATAGACCGGTCCGGTCGCCTCGACAAAAGCGAAAGAAGATACAGCAGCGAGCTTGAAGCGGCCCCAGGCGCGCGTGCTGCGGGCCGAGTAGCGCTGACTTTGGTCCGCAGCCGCATCGCCCGGCCCGCCTGAAACGCTGGTGACGCCCGGGTTGAGCAGCACCGGCAGGCGCAGTTCGGACACATCCGAGCCGAAGCGCTTGTGCGATGCCGTCAGCCCGAAGAAGCCGGCAAAACCAAGCGTCTGGATGGCGGGATCGACCGCTTCCAGCGCGCGGCGGAAAATCTCCGATCGCACGTCGATGCAGAATGCGGCTTGCAGCGCGGGCCGCGCGTCGCTGGCAATCACAGCGGGCGCAGCGAACATTTCGGCGAGCTTTCGCTGCGCACCACGCTCGGCCGCTTCCTGCAGCACGCCGTTGATCAGGTGATCGCGCGTCGGCCGGATCGGCGCGGCATGGGTCTCGCAGGTTTCGGTCCAGCGACTGGCGATCTGCGGGCCTGCCACGGCGAACAACGCCTCTTCCCAGATCAGCCGGATCGCCAGGAAATCGGTAATCGTCGCATCGTCGCCGCCCGCGAGTTCGGCCTGCCACAGCTGGTAGCGGGCATATTGTCCCCACCCGCCGAGCGACATCAGCATCTGATGGAAATAGGTCTCCAGCGATGCAGGTACCAGCCCGAGCCGATCGACGGCGCGCGCAATCGCCGTCGATGCGGATTCAGGCGCGGTCGCGACATGCGCGGCAAAGCCCTTGAGGCCGGCGATCTCGGCAGTCAGATCATGCGAGGCAACCGCCCGCCAGGCCGCATAAGCGCCTTTCGTCGGCGGCGCCCCCCACAGCGCTTGCCCCTCATCGAAATAGGAGGCGGCCCAGGCACCAAAGCGTTCGGCAAACAGCCCCGGCCAGTCTGTGCCGGTTTCCTGCGCGGCCAAATCCGCGATCGTCGGCAGCGGCTGGGTCGGCGGGGAAGGTTCCAGCGCCGCCTGCTTCAGGGTTGCCAGGTCGATCGGCTGGAGCGCGGCGGGTGCAACCGCGAGTGCTGCGGCCAGATCGTCATCGGTCATGTCTCCCGCGGCGATCTTCCCCGCATACCAGGTGCGCGGCATTGTCACCTCGGTGCCGGCAATCCGGGCAAGCCGTGCCGCGACATCGGCCAGCGTCTCCTCGGCCTGGCCGAGGAAGGGGTTGACCGCGACGCTCGAGGCCAGCGGCCAGACCGGTGGAATGGCGCGGGCAGCCTTGTCGGCGGCGGCCATCAGCGGAGCGTGATCGATCACGGTCGTAACAATTGCCTGGGTCATGGTGGAAGGCTCCAGTTCGATTACGAGGCGCGGCGCAGCGACCAGCCGTTCAGCAGGCGGTCGAACACGGCGTTGGCATAAAGCCCGTTGGCGAGGTGGACGCGCAGGCCGGCAGCCGCCGGGTGATAGGCCCACAAGGGGAACATCGCCTGAGCAACCGCGACCAGGCCGAAGCTCAGCACCGCCAGCACGATCAGTGCCCATTCGAGCGGTCCCGGGACCGGAGTCGCCGGCAGCGTGCCGATCAGCAGCCGGTCGGCCCCCGCCTGCAGTGCGAAATAGCCGAGCGACGCGCCCACCGCATTGACCGCAATCCGTCGGGTCAGCATGCGGGGTGCCTTGTCGGCGAAGCCTTGCGCAAAGAGATAGGCGATACCGAAGACGAGGATCGCGCCGAGCGCCACCGCTTGCGGCGACTTGTGGCCGATGTCGAAAACCAGACCGACCGCGGCATAAATGCCAAGAGCCACCAGGAAAGCACGGCCAACCGCCGCCGCGCTCGGGATCGCCACCGCACCCGGCCGACGGAAACCGGCAATCTGGTCGACCGCGCCGCCCGAAGCGAGGAAAGCATGCGCCTTGTAGAGCGAGTGGGCGACAATGTGCAGCAGCGCGAGCGGGAACAGGCCCAACCCGCATTCCAGCATCATGAAGCCCATCTGCCCGACCGTCGACCAGGCGAGCGAAGTCTTGACCGCCGGCTGCGTGAGCATCACCGCGCCACCGAAGATGGCGGTAAAGCCGCCGACCATGACCAGCACCGCCAGCACGCCCGGTGCCAGCAGCATGACATCGGCAAAGCGGATCAGCAGGAAGCCGCCGGCATTGACCACCCCGGCATGCAGCAGGGCAGAGACCGGTGTCGGCGTTTCCATCACCTCGGTGAGCCAGCCATGCGTCGGGAACTGCGCGGACTTGAGCATCGCCGCAATCGCGAGCAGCGCCGCCGCACCGGTGGCCACGCCATGGCCGTCACCGGCACGGGCAGTGTCGAGGATCGTGGCGATATCGGTGGTGCCAAAGCCGATCGCCAGCAGTGTCGCGGCACCGATCAGCGCGATGTCGCCCAGCCGAGCGGTGACCAACTTCTTGCGCGCAGCACGCTGCGCCTGCACGCGGTCCGGATAGAACAGCAGCAGTCGGTGCAGGAAGACGCTCGTCCCGATCCACGCGAGCACGAGCTGAAAGAGGTTGCCCGACATCACCAGCAACAGCACCGCGGCGAGCGTCAGGCAAAGCCAGCCCATGAAGGCACCCTGCCGCGCCTCGCCGTCCAGGTACGTCCGCGAATAGCGCACCACCACCCATCCGACGAAGGACACCAGCAGGACCATCACGCTGCTCACCCAGTCGAGCCGAACCGACAGGCCGATGCCTTCTGCACCCAGCAAGGCACTCGTCCCCGCACCGTTCATGATCAGCGCGCCCATCGAGAGCGCCGCGATCAGCAGCGACATCAGCGTGGCGGCTTCGGCAAGGCCGGGCGAGACACCCGGGCGGCGGCCCGGACTCATGAAGCCGGCCAGCGCGCCGATCAGCAGCGGCAGGGGCGCCAGCAATGGCAAAAGATGAACTGGCATAGCATGTCCCGGTTTTTCGCGCGTCGTTTCAGAGACATCCGTAGTGGAGCCGACACTGTGACGAAAATTCATTTTCTCGACGACATCATTCGCTTTAATAGAACGATATGAGATCGCTGAATTACAACCACCTGCGATATTTCTGGGCGGTCGCTCACGAGGGCAGTCTCACGCGCGCCGCTGGCCACATGCATCTGTCGCAGTCGGCGCTGTCGGTGCAGATCCGGAAACTCGAGCATCAGGTGGGCCATCCGCTGTTCGAGCGGTCGGGCAAGAAGCTCGTCCTGACCGAGGCCGGCAAGATCGCGCTCGACTATGCCGATACCGTTTTCCAGGCCGGCGACGAGCTGATGAGCACCCTCGCAGGGCGGCCCCTGGCAAGTCGCCAGGTCTTGAGGGTCGGCGCGCTCACGACCTTATCGCGCAACTTCCAGCTCGAGTTCCTGCGCCCGCTGGTCGGTCGTCCGGACGTGGAGCTGATCGTCCGCTCCGGTGCGATACGCGACCTGCTCGCCCAGCTCGAAGCCCATGCCGTCGATGTGGTGCTGTCCAACAGCGCTGCGCCGCGCGACGCCCGCGCCGGGTTTCGCAATCATCTGCTCAACGAGCAGCCCGTCAGCCTGGTCGGCCGCCCGAGACCCGGCAAAGGCCCGTTTCGTTTTCCCGAGGATCTGCGCAGCGAGCCAATCCTGTTGCCCAGCCTCGACAGTGACATCAGGGTCGGCTTCGACCATCTGATGGAACTGGCAGGGATACGGCCGATCATCCTGGCGGAGGTCGATGACATGGCGATGCTGCGTCTGCTTGCCCGCGAGCGCGAAGGCGTGACGCTGGTGCCGCCGATCGTCGTGCGGGACGAACTGGCATCGGGCGCGCTGGTCGAGCATTGCCGGATCCCGCAGCTGACGGAGAGCTTCTATGCCATCGTCCAGAAGCGCCGGTTCCCCAACCAGCTGCTGGGCGACCTGCTGGCGCGCCATGCGCCGCCGGAGCCGCCGGTTCTGGGCGATTGATTCGCTGGCTTGCTGCTCTTCGGCATTGAGCGGCGACCGGCGGTGCGCCAAGACGCAGCGAACGACGGAAGAGGCCGATTGATGTCGACATCGCAACACGACGCGACGCCCCGGGGAACGGAACCGGCGTCTCGCCTGACGCTGCGGCGGCCCGACGACTGGCATGTCCATCTGCGCGACGGCGCGATGCTCGCCGCGGTCGTCAACCATACCGCCCGGCAGTTCGCCCGGGCCATCGTCATGCCGAACCTGAAAACCCCGGTCACGACCGTCGCGGCCGCGACCGCCTATCGCGACCGCATCCTCGCCGCCGTCGAGCCCGGGCTGGATTTCACGCCGCTGATGACCTGCTACCTGACCGACACCACCGACGCGGACGAGGTCGCGCGCGGCTTTGCCGAAGGCGTGTTCACCGCCTGCAAGCTTTACCCCGCGCACGCCACCACCAATTCGGACGACGGCATCACCGATATCCGCAAGCTCCACGGCGTCCTCGAAGTCATGCAGCGGATCGGCATGCCGCTGCTGCTGCACGGCGAGGTCACCGACCGCCATGTCGACATCTTCGACCGCGAGGCGGTGTTCATCGAGCGTATCCTCATCAAGTTGATCGCGGATTTCCCGGCGCTCAGGATCGTCTTCGAACATATCACCACGGCCGAAGCGGCGGCGTTCGTCGCGGCAGGCGGCCCGAACCTGGCGGCGACGGTCACCCCGCACCATCTGGCGATCAATCGCAACGCCATGTTCGACGGCGGCATCCGCCCGCATTTCTATTGCCTGCCGGTTGCCAAGCGGGAGGCGCACCGGCTCGCCCTGCGCCGGGCGGCAACCTCCGGTTCCGCCAAGTTCTTCCTCGGCACCGACTCCGCGCCGCATGCTGTCGGCGACAAGGAATCGGCCTGCGGCTGCGCCGGCATCTTCAACGCGCCCTACGCGATGGAAAGCTATGCGGCCGTGTTCGAGGAAGAGCACGCGCTCGATCGTCTCGAGGCGTTCGCATCGGAGAATGGGCCGCGGTTCTATGGGTTGCCGGTCAACGAAGCCGTCGTTGCGCTGGAGCGGCGCCAGCAGCGCGTCCCGGAAAGGATCGAACTTGAAGGGTCAGACCTCGTTCCGTTCCAGGCGGGCGAAACCCTCGCCTGGTCCTGGTCTGGGTGACGCTCCCGCCGCTGCAGCCGCGTCGGCGCTAACGACGCAACGACGTCAGGCCGCGACGCGTATCGCCACGCCCGGCCATCTCGCCCACAGCGCGGCGCGATCGGCGGCAATTTTGATCGCAGCCGCCGCCCGCACCGGGCCGAAGCCGCGTACCGCCAGCGGCAGCGCGGCGATTTGCGTGGCGAGCGTGGCATTGTCGACGGTCAGCCCGCTCAGCAGCCGCTCGACCTCGGCCTCGTAATCGCTGATCGCGGCGCGCTCGGCGCGGCGCTCGTGGCTGTAGCCGAAGACATCGAACGCGGTGCCGCGCAGGCCTTTCAGCTTCGCCAGCATGCCGAACACGCCGAACACCCACGGCCCGAAGCTGTACTTCTTCGGCCGCCCGGTCGCCGGATCGGTCCGCGCGAAGACCGGCGGGCTCAGCTGCACGCGCAGCTTGCCGCCCGCGAACTGCGCGTCATAGGCGGCGCGGAAACGGCCATCGGAATACAGCCGCCCGACCTCGTATTCGTCCTTGTAGGCGAGCAATTTGTAATAGGACCGCGCCACCGCCTCGGCGAAAGTCTCGTCGCCGCTCGCCCGCGCGCGCTCGATCAGCGTGCGGTAACGGCCGGCATAAGCGGCGTCCTGATAGGCGGTCAGGTCGGCGACGCGCTTGTCGATCAGCCCGTCGAGCGTCGTCGACACCGGCTCTGGCGCCGGCCCGCGCGCGGCCTCGACCATCGCCTCGACCTTGTCGGGCCGCGCCGCCAACAGCCGCCCCAGCGCGAAGGCGCGCTTGTTGAAGTCGATGGCGACGCCGTTCAGCTCGATCGCCGCCTCAAGGCTGGCGAGCTGCAGCGGGATCAGGCCCGATTGCCACGCATAGCCCATCATCAGGATGTTCGCGCCGATCGCGTCGCCGAGCAGCGCGACTGCAATCGTGTCGGCGGCAATGAAGCTGGTGGCGTTGGGGTTCGCCGCCTTGCGAATGCTGCGCTCGACGCGCGCCGACTGGAAATCGAGGTCGCGGTTGCGAACGAAGTCCGAGGTCGGTGCGATATCGGCGTTGGCAACGACCGCGGTGCGGCTGGGGACCATCAACACCTGCGTCGCCTTGTCGGCCGCCACGACGCTGTCGCACGCCAGCACCAGGTCGGCGCCGCCGGCGATGATGCGCGGGGACAGCAAAGCGTCGTTAGAGGCGGCGAGGCGCACGTGCGAATAGACAGCGCCGCCCTTCTGGGCGAGGCCGGCCATGTCGGCAGTGGTCGCCGCGATCCCCTCGATATGCCCGGCGGTGCCGATCAGCGCCGAGACGGTCAGCACGCCGGTGCCGCCGATGCCGGTGACCATGATGTTGAAGCCGTGGCCCGGCGCGGGGATGACGGGATCGGGCACGCCGTCGAGGCTGATGCCCTCGAGGTTCTTCTTCTCGGCCTTGCGGATTTCCGCATCGTCGACGGTGACGAAGCTTGGGCAGAAGCCCTTCAGGCAGCTGTAATCCTTGTTGCAGGACGACTGGTTGATGCGGCGCTTGCGGCCGAACTCGGTCTCCAGCGGCTCGATCGAGACGCAATTCGACTGGACCGAGCAGTCGCCGCAGCCTTCGCAGACCGCGGCGTTGATGAACACGCGCCGTGCCGGGTCGGCGAGCGTCTTGCGCTTGCGGCGGCGGCGCTTCTCGGCGGCGCAGGTCTGGTCGAAGATGATGACCGTGGTGCCCTCGGTGGCGGCGAACTCCTGCTGGATCGCCGGCAGCGCCGAGCGGTCGAGCAGGCGCACCGACGCGGGCAGGGTGACGCCCTTGTAGCGGGTCAGGTCCTCGGTCAGCACGACGACCTTCTGCGCGTGCTCGGCGACCATCTGCGCGGCGATCTGGTCGACCGACAGTTCGCCGTCATGCTTCTGCCCGCCGGTCATCGCGACCGCGTCGTTGTAGAGGATCTTGTAGGTGATATTGACCTTGGCCGCGATCGCCTGGCGCACCGCGAGGATGCCGGAGTGGAAATACGTGCCGTCGCCAAGATTGGCGAAGACGTGCTTCTCGCTGGTGAACGGTGCCTCGCCGACCCAGGTGACACCTTCGCCACCCATCTGGGTAAAGGTCTCGGCGCGGTCCATCCACAGCGCCATGATGTGGCAGCCGATGCCGGCCAGCGCCCGGCTGCCCTCGGGCGGCTTGGTCGAGGTGTTGTGCGGGCAGCCCGAGCAAAAAAACGGCGTCCGCTTGATCGGCGTCTGATAGGCGTCGGACTTCGCCGACTGGTCGGCGAAGAACGCCAGCCGTCCCCGGATCGCGTCGGTGTCGTAGTATTTCTGGATGCGCCCCGCGACGACGTTGGCGATCACGCCCGGCGTCAGCTCGTTGTCGGGGCTGAGCAGCCACTCGCCGTTCTCGTCGTGCTTGCCGACGACGCGCGGCCGCACCGCCTCGCGCCAGTTGTACAGCTGCCAGCGCAGCTGATGCTCGATGAACTCGCGCTTTTCCTCGATGACGAGAACTTCCTCGAGACCTTCCGCGAACGACCGGATGCCGTCCGGCTCCAGCGGCCACGGCATCCCGACCTTGTAGACCCGCAGGCCGATCTGCGCCGCGACGCTGGCATCGATGCCGAGCTCGTCGAGCGCCTCCATCGTGTCGGCGTGCGCCTTGCCGGTGGTGATGATGCCGAAGCGCGGCTTGGGGGTGTCCCAGACGATGCGGTCGATATGGTTGGCTTTGGCGAAGGCGAGCGCGGCAAAGCCCTTGTAGCGCTGCAGGCGGGTGTCCTCCTCGCGCCAGATGTCGCCGCCGCGGATGTGGATGCCGCCTTCGGGGAAGTCGAACGGCGGCAGGATGATCGACTTCTGCTCGTTGGCAAGGTCGATGGTGGCGCTGGTCTCGACCGTGTCGGCGGTCGCCTTGAACCCGACCCAGGTGCCGGCGAAGCGGCTCATCGCGAAGCCGAGCAGGCCATATTCGACGAACTCATGCACCGACGCGGGCGCCAGGAACGGCACGAACGCCGCCTGGAAATTATGGTCGGACTGGTGGGGCAGGGTGGACGACTTGGCGCCGTGATCGTCACCGACGACCGCCAGCACGCCGCCGTGCGGGGAGGTGCCCGCGGCGTTAGCGTGCTTCAGCACGTCCATGGCCCGGTCGAGGCCCGGCCCCTTGCCGTACCAGATGCCGAACACGCCATCGACGGTCGCGCCCTCGTGCATCCCGACGTGCTGGCTGCCCCACACCGCGGTTGCGCCCAGCTCCTCGTTGACGCCCGGCTGGAAGACGATGTTCTGCTCGGCGAGCAGTTTCTTGGTCCGCCACAGCTCCTGGTCGTAGTTGCCCAGCGGGGAGCCGCGATAGCCGGAGATGAAGCCGCCGGTGTTCAGCCCCGCCGCACGGTCCCGCGCCCGCTGCACCAGCGGCAGGCGGACGAGCGCCTGCACGCCGCTCATGAACACGCGGCCTTCCGTGAAGCGATACTTGTCATCGAGCGACACGGGCGGCAGGCCGGCAACCATTCAACACTCCCCAAGAGATAGGTCAGTTATACTGACCTTTTGCCGTCTGTGCAAGCCTCTGGCCAACGCGCGAGCGTGACGATCCGGCGCATTGTCGGCCGTATGTCCCTTTCGATTCCGAGCGCGGCGCCTGACCCGCCGCCGGCACAAAGAATGTCGTCGCGGTGTCGGAAAAATTTACACTTCTGGAGCCTCACGCTCGTCTACACGAAGTTAACCCATTGACGATCTTGTTTACCGAAAACTGGCATACGAGCAGTTGGGCCGGCCTATGACGGCCTCAGCATCGTCGATCTTAGCTGGTTCACTTCGAACGGCACTCCCGGCGGCGCGATCGAGCAGAGCTTCGCCACCGCGATCGGCCAGACCTATCGAGTCAGCTTCCGCGGCACCAATGCGACGTTCGGCGGACGCGACGGCATGGGCATCGTCGACGTCTTCGCCGACGGCAACGATATCGGCAGCTTTAACCTCGTTAACGTCGCACCGACGTTTACCCTCTCCGACCGGCAGCTGTTCACCACGAGCTTCGTCGCCACCGGTACGACATCGACAGTGCGTTTCGGCAACAGCCAGGACGCAAACCAGCATTTCACGCTGATCGACAGTGCGTCGGTGACGGTGCCCGAGCCGACGACTTGGGTGTTGCTGATCGGCGGTTTCGCGATGACCGGCGTTGCCGTCCGCCGCCGCCGCCGGAGCGTCGCCGCCTGACCCTGGCCTGACTGCCCGACGCAGCCGGGCTCAGACCTATCTTGCTAACACACCCCGACTCTGGCGGACGTGGCGATCATGCCTGTCGGAGAACCCCCATGCGCCTGCTCCTCGCCGCGTCGCTCCTCGCGATGACTGCCCCCGCCATCGCTGCGACCACCGTGCCGCTGATCGAGCGGACCAAGCTGTTCGGCAATCCGTCGCAGGCGCAGGGGCGGATTAGCCCCGATGGCAGATGGTTGTCGTGGACCGCGCCGGTCGATGGGGTGCTCAACCTGTGGGTCGCGCCTGCCGCCGAATAGCCGCTCACTTCGGCAGCATCGCCCCCATCTGCCGTCCGCCGAAGATGTGGACGTGCAGGTGGGGCACCTCCTGATGCCCATGCACGCCGGCGTTGGCGAGCAGGCGATAGCCCGGTTCCTCCAGCCCGAGGTCGCGCGCCACCTGGCCGACGGCCCGCACGAACCCGACGATCTCGGCATCGCCCGCGCTGGCCGAAAAGTCCGCCCACGACACATGGCGCCCCTTGGGGATCACCAGCACGTGCACCGGCGCCTGCGGGGCGATGTCGTGGAAAGCGAGCGCGAACTCGTCCTCGAACACCTTCCGGCACGGGATTTCGCCGCGCAGGATCTTCGCGAAGATGTTGGCGTCGTCGTAGGGGCCGAGCGCGGGGACGGGCATCGTCAGTCCTTCCTTGCAGCCTTCTCCGCCAATCCCGAGACGCCTTCCCGGCGCTCCAGTTCGGCGCGGATATCGTCGAAGCTCAGCCCTGCATCCGCCAGCAGCACGGCGAGGTGGAACATCAGGTCGGCGGCCTCGCCGGTCAGCGCGGCGCGGTCGTCGCCCATTGCCGCGATCACCGTCTCGACCGCCTCCTCGCCCAGCTTCTGCGCGATCTTGGCGCGGCCCTTGGCGGTCAGCTTCGCGACATAGGACGCGGCCGGGTCGGCGCTGCGGCGCTCGATGATGGCGGCGAGCAGGCGGTCGAAGGTGTCGGTCATATGCTCCGGACCTTGATGCCCGCCGCCGCCATTGCCCCGCGCGCCTGTGCCAGCGTCGCCTCGCCGAAGTGGAAGATCGAGGCGGCGAGCACGGCGCTGGCATGGCCCTCCAGCACGCCGCGCACAAGGTCGTCCAGCCCGCCGACGCCGCCGCTGGCGATGACCGGGATCGGCACGCTGTCCGCCACCGCGCGGGTCAGTTCGAGGTCGTAGCCGGCGCGGGTGCCGTCGCGGTCCATGCTGGTCAGCAGGATTTCGCCCGCGCCGCGGCCGGCGGCTTCGCGGGCATAGGCGAGCGCGTCGATGCCGGTCGCGCGCCGCCCGCCGTGGGTGAAGACCTCCCAGCCGCTGCCGGTGCGCTTGGCATCGACCGCGACGACGACGCACTGGTCACCGAACGCCCTGGCGAGCGCGTCGATCAGGCCCGGATCGGCGACCGCGGCGGAGTTGACCGCGACCTTGTCGGCACCCGCCAGCAGCAGCGCGCGCGCGTCCGCCACCGTCCGCACCCCGCCGCCGACGGTCAGCGGCATGAAGCAGACGTCCGCGGTCCGCCGCACCACGTCGAGCATCGTGTCGCGCCCCTCGTGGCTGGCGGTGATGTCGAGGAACACCAGCTCGTCCGCGCCCGCCGCGTCATAGGCGCGCGCCGCCTCCACCGGATCGCCGGCGTCGGTCAGTGCGACGAAGTTGACGCCCTTGACGACCCGGCCCCCGGCAACGTCGAGGCAGGGGATGATGCGGGTGCTAAGCGGCACGCCGCAGCGCGTCCGCGAGGTCGAGCCGCCCGTCGTACAGCGCGCGGCCGACGATGACGCCCTCGATGCCGTCGCCGGCGTGGGCGCGCAGCGCGTCGATATCCTCGGGTCCCGCGACGCCGCCGCTGGCCAGCACCGGGATGCGCACGGCGCGCGCCAGATCGAGCGTCGCCTCCAGGTTGACGCCCTTCAGCATGCCGTCGCGGCCGACATCGGTGAACAGCAGCGCGGCGATGCCCGCACCCTCGAAGCGCTTGGCCAGTTCGGCGACCGGCAGCGTCGAGGTCTCGGCCCAGCCGCGGGTCGTGACCATGCCGCCGCGGGCGTCGACCGCGACGACGATGCGGCCGGGATGCGCCTTCGCCGCCTCGACCACCAGCTGCGGGTCGGCGAGCGCCGCGGTGCCCAGCACGATGCGCGCCACGCCGCGCCCCAGCCAGGCATCCAGTGCGGCGCGGCTGCGGATGCCGCCGCCCAGCTGGACCCGGCCGGGAAAGGCCGCGACGATGCGCTCGACCGCCGCGCCGTTGACGCTGCCGCCGGCGAACGCGCCGTCGAGGTCGACGACGTGCAGCGCCGCCGCCCCGGCGGCCGCGAACGCCTGCGCCTGGGCGGCGGGGTCGTCGCCATAGTCGGTGGCGCGGTCGATATCGCCCTCGGCCAGCCGCACGACATGGCCCTGGTGCAGGTCGATCGCGGGATAGAGCGTGAAGGTCATGCCGCCAGCCAGTCGCGCAGGAACGCCAGCCCATAGGCCTGGCTCTTTTCGGGGTGGAACTGGACGCCGGTGACGTTGCCGCGCCGGACGGCCGCTGCGAATTCGCCGCCGTGGTCGCTGGTCGCCACGACATCGGCGTCGTTGGCCGCGGCCAGCCGGTAGCTGTGGACGAAATAGCCGCTGCCCCCGGCGAACCCAGGCTGTAACGCCTTGATATCGTTCCAGCCGATGTGCGGGACCTTGCAAGCCGGGTCGGCGGGTTCGAGGCGGACGACCTCACCCGGAATCCAGTCGAGGCCGGCGTGGACCCCGTGCTCGTGGCCGCGCGTCGCCAGCAGCTGCATGCCGACGCAGATCCCCAGGAACGGCGTACCGCGCCCGTGCACCGCGGTCTCCAACGCATCGACCAGCCCCGGCACGCCGCGCAGCGCGCCGACACACTGCGCGAACGCGCCGACGCCGGGCAGGACGATGCGGTCGGCGGCGGCGACATCGGCCGCGGCACCGCTGACCACGACGCGCGTCGCACCCGCCGCCTCCAGCGCCTTGGCCGCCGAGCGCAGGTTGCCCGCACCGTAATCTACTACCAAAGTCATAACCTCAGGCACGGGTAATCGGCCCGCCCAGCGTGCCCTTGGTCGACGGGATCGCGCCCGCCTTGCGCGGGTCGATGTCGACCGCCATCCGCAGCGCCCGCGCCAGCCCCTTGAAGCAGCTCTCGACGATGTGGTGGTTGTTCTGCCCGTACAGCGTCTCGATGTGGAGCGTGATTCCCGCGGCCTGCGCAAAGCTGCCGAACCAGTGCTCGATCAGCTCGGTGTCCCATTCGCCAAGGCGGGCGGTGGTGAACGCCGTCTTCCAGACGAAGTGCGGCCGCGCCGAGATGTCGAGCACGACGCGGGTCAGCGTCTCGTCCATCGCCGCGTGCGCCTCACCGAAGCGCGCGATGCCGGCCTTATCGCCCAGCGCCTGCCGCACCGCTTCGCCCACGGCAAGCGCGGTGTCCTCGGTGGTGTGGTGCTGATCGATGTGCAGGTCGCCGGCACAGCGGACGTGCAGGTCGATCAGTGAATGGCGCGACAGCTGTTCGAGCATGTGATCGAAAAAGCCGATGCCGGTGACGATATCGTAGATGCCGCTACCGTCGAGGTCGAGCGTCACCGCGATCCTGGTCTCGCTGGTATCGCGGGTGATTTCGGCGGTGCGCGGCATGGCTGGCGGTTAAAGCAAGGCACCGGCGCGGGCAAGGTTCAGCCCTCAATCTCGGACTCCGGGTCGGCGAGCCGGTTGCCGGTGGCGCTTTCCAGGGCGTGCAGGTTGCGGGCGTCCTCCAGGTCGAACTCGCGCTCGATGCGGCGGCGGGCATCGTCGGTGATGCGGTTGTCGCGGTAGGCGGCGGCGATGGCGCGGCGTTCGGCGGTGATCAGCCTGGCCTGCAGCTCCGCATCCTCCGCGACCGGGCTGCCCTCGACCGCTGTGTCGGCGGTGCCGGCATATTCGTTGCGACGGTCACGGTGGCGGCGGTACAGCGACGTGACCGCGGCCTCCGGGGCGCCCGCCGCCGCGAGCCGGTCGAGCTCGGCAAGCGCCGCCTCGATCGCCTGTTGCCGCGCCTCGACCTCGGCCGCCTTGGCCACGGCGGCCTCCGCCTGGCCCGCATTGGCCAGCCCGAGCGCGCGGATCAGCGACGGCAGCAGCGAGCCCTGGCCGACCAGGGTCGCCATGATGACGCAGAAGGTGACGAACAGGATCAGATCGCGCTGCGGGAACGCCGCGCCGTTGATGGTTGACGGAATGGATAGCGCCGCGGCGATCGAGACGACGCCGCGAATCCCGGTGAAGCCGATCAGGAACGGCGTCTGCCACTGTGGCGATGGATCGCGGCGGTTCAGCGGCCGCCACAGGCGCGGCAGGTATGTCGCCGGGAACACCCATATGAACCGCACGACGATTACCACAGTCGTGACCAGCACCGCCGCCGTCGCCAGGCGGTCCCAGCCGCCGCTGTCGACGCCTCGCACAATCGTCCAAGCCTGCAGGCCGGTGAGCAGGAACAGCAGCCCCTCGATGCCGTGCGTCACCAGGCCCCAGACGAAATAGCCCTGCAGGCGGGTGGCGGGCGCGATGAAGCGCGGGCCGTTCCAGCTGACGTACAGCCCCGCCGCCACCGCAGCCAGCACGCCCGAGCCGCCGAGCGCGTGCGGCGGCCAGAAGGCCAGGAAGGGGGTGAGCAGCGACAGCATGATCTCCACCTGCGGGTTCCGGGCCCAGCGGCGAACGCGGAGCAGCGCCCAGCCGATGGCGAGACCCAAGGCCAGCTCGCCGACGACGATGAGCATGAACTTCAGCGCCGCGTCGGCCAGCGAGATGCCGCCGCTGCCGACCGCGGCCAGTGCAAAGGTGAACAGGATCAGCGCAGTCGCGTCGTCGACGAGTCCCTCGCCCTCCAGGATGGTCAGCAGCCGCTCGGGCAGGTGAAGGCGCCGCGCGATCGCCATCGGCGCGACCGCGTCCGGCGGCGCCACCACCGCGCCGAGCACGAAGCCCACCGCCCAGTCGAAGCCGAGCAGGTAATGGCAAGCGGCCGCGACCGCGCTGGCGGTGAACAGCACGCAGCCGATAGCGAGCAGCAGAATCGGGCGCAGATTGGCCTGGAAACCACGCCAGCTCATGCCGACCCCGGCCCCGTACAGCATCGGCGGCAGCAGCACGAGCATGACCAGATCGGGCTCGATCTCAACCTTGGGCAGGCCCGGGATCAGCCCCAGCGCCACGCCGGTCAGCACCAGCAGGATCGATTGCGGCAGACCCAGCCGCCCGGCACCCGCATCGGCGACCGCGGTCACTGCGAGCAGTAGCGCGGTGAGGGTCAGGATCGGCAACATGGCGTGTCTGCTTGCGGGGAAGAATGGTGCACCGGGAGCGAATAGACGCTTTCAATGACTCTAGCGAGTTCTGCAGTCTAACCGGCTCGATTATCGCATTGTAGATACTTGCGAATATCGGTGAAAAGCCTAGCTCCCGGGACGCACGACGCTGGCTGCCACCTACCAGCCGTTGTTCGCCTTAACGACGTGAACGCCGAAGCCGCCATGCAGCAAAAGACCCAATTCACGACTTTGGCAATTTCTTTGACGCCGCTCGAAAATGGACGTCGGTCCGGTCTGTCGCGCCGGCCGAAACTGGGTCGGTTGCAGAGTCGCGGCTGTTAACGGCTCGGATGCAATAAGCGGCCACTCGCGACCCTTCAAAAGGCATTGGCAGGCCAAACATCAGCGCGCATCATGAACCAGGTGATAGGGTAATGATGCTGACCGAGACCAGGAAGAAGGCCAGAACGAAATTCAGTAGACCCAGCACCAGGGCGAAGCGGCGGGCGCCGGGTAGGATGGCGATCAGTGCGCAGGGCAAAAGCACCGCTGCTGTCATCAGGCCAAACTGGAGCGGGATCATCCAGTCCTCGATGTCGGGCATGTCACCTGTCAGTCTCTGCAGGATGAGCGGCCCCGCCAGCGATGACACAACCCAGGGAAGCGGCAACAACGCCAGCAACGGCAGGCGCGCCCGCACCGGTGAACCGTTGGGCGGCAGAAAGCGCCAGGCGCTGAGCAACATCCGCGCCGTGAACATGGAGATTAAGGGCACGAATGGCAGGTTGATTGCCATGAAACTGGCCGCAAAGGCGACAACCAGCAACAGGATTGCAGTCCAGGCAAACCAATGCCCCGCCGGCTCCCCGGCGCGGGGCGCAATCGGGGCATCGGGCAATGATGGAAGCTCCAGCGGCCGAGCGGGCGGTGGCACGCCGCGGAACGGATCCCGCTCGATCGGTTCATAAGACGAACTGCTGCGCCAGTTGTTGGGCTATTGCCGGGCACATCGGGTCTAAGTGTTTCCTCTAGACCGGTGAATGGTCGGAATTAGCCGCGAAAGAGTTGGTAGTCAGCGCTCCCCTGGATGGCCGCTTTGCCTCGGTGGTACCTGAAAGCGGACAGGGTGCTTTCCACCAATTCCCGCCGTTCGCGATCTACGCCAAGAATGAACGCAGCGGCCTCTGCATTTCCGACTGCACCAGTGCCACCACCTGCACCACGGCGCAGACGACGCACCACGCCGCGACCGCGACGTAGCCCGCGACCGCCTGCCCGATCAGCACGCCGCCGGTCAGGATCAGCAGGTTCGGGTTGCGGCGCGCCAGCACCAGGCGGAAGCGGGCGTCGAAGCGGCGCCAGACGAACGGTACGAAGCCGTTCCTGAGTTCGAAGACGCCCTCGCACAGCCGCCCGACCAGATAGGTCGCGAGAATGACCCCGAACGCCGGCCAGCGCTGGCTGTCCGCCGGCAACCCCCAGGCGAAAGCCCACCACCAGACCGGCGGGAACAGCAGGTCGGGGATATGGTCGAAGTAATTGCCAAACTTCGAATAGCTGACCGTCACCCGCGCCAGCTTGCCGTCGACGGTGTCGAGGAAGGTCATCCCCCAGGCGCACGCCAGCCCCGCCGCGAACTGCCCGGCCATCAGCAGCGGGATGGCGGCGATCGACAACAGGATCGACAGCGCCGTCACCATGTTCGGGGTGATGCCGGCCGCCGCGCAGGCGCGCGTCACGAACAGCGCCGGCCACGGCCACACATACTTGGTGACGAGGTCGGTGACGCCCTTGTAGCTGGCGAAATAAAAGGTCGTTTCAGCGACTCGCGCCGGCGTCCGCGCGAGGTCGAAGGCGTGGAAGGTCTCGCGCTTCTTCAACGCACCGGCGGAAAAATCGAAGCTGCCCGCGACCGCCGCCGGGCCGGTGCCGCCGTCGGGGCTCCAGCTGAGCAACGACTGGCCCGCGGCATCGGTGATCACCCGCGCGGGACCGCCGATCAGGAACGCCAGCGCGGGCGTATCGACGACGACGCCGGTCTTGACGCTTAGCCCGGCCGCACCTTTGGTTGCCACCCGCGTCAGCTGGCGGGCGAGGCGGATCTCCGGCGTCAGGCCAAACACGGTTGCGCTCAAGCGGCGGCTCCGGCAGCGTCGTCGCCATGCAAGCGACGCTCGCAAAATTCGGCTATGGCCCCGGTACCGTGTTCGAGGACGCGCACTGGGCGGCGGTGGTGCGGCCCGCACAGGCGACGCTCGGCAGCCTGGTGCTGATCGCGAAGCGCGACGTGCAGGCGTTCGGCGACCTGACCACCGACGAAGGCGCGGCGCTGCCCGGCATGGCGCACCTGATCGCCGCCGCGCTGGCCCGCGTATCGCAGCCGGTGCGCACCAATTACCTGATGCTGATGATGGTCGACCGCCACGTCCATTTCCACGTCATCCCGCGCTACGAGGGCACGCGGGACTGGCGCGGGCAGGCGTTCCCCGATGCCGGCTGGCCGGGCGTGCCCGATCTCGGCACGGCGGTGACGCTGGATGGCGGGCAGGTGGCTCAACTCGTCGCCGACCTGCGCGGCGGCTGAGCCCAGGCCTCGTCACCCCAGCGCGCGGTCAGCGCCCGGGCGGCGGCGAGGTCGGCGGGAAAATCCACCTCCGCGCTGTCGTGGCCGGTGACATCGGTCGCGCCGACGACGCCGGTCAGCGCCAGCTCGGCGACCGCGCTCAGGTAGTAGTTGCCGGTGCCGCCCTCGCGGCTGATCACCGCGTCGATGGTGTCAGCGAACAGCGCGCCACCGAGCCCGCGGAACACCAGCATGCCGATCGATTCCGCGTCGGTCTCGCCGGGCGGCAGTTTCTTGGACACCGCGGTGATGCGCCCTTCGGCCAGCGTCACCTTCATGTCGTCGGCATCATAGCCGGGCTTGACCGCGGTGGTGACGCTGACCGGCAGCGTCGCGCCCGCCATCGCCTGGGCGATCAGCGTCGGGCCGAGCAATGTGTCGCCGTTAAGGATGATCGCGTCGCCTTCGCCCAGCGCCGCGCGGGCCAGCCAGACCGACGAGATATTGTCGGCGATCCGGTAGAACGGATTGTGCAGCGTCGCGACCCGGCCCAGCCCCGCCGCCGCCAGCCGGTCGCGGACCTGCCCGCCCTCGAAGCCGGTGACCACCGTCAGCTTCTCCACGCCCGCCGCGGTCAGCGCCGCGACCTGCCATTCGAGCAGCGTGCGACAGTGGAAACCGATCAGGCATTTCGGCGTCGTCGCGGTCAGCGGGGCGAGGCGCGAGCCCTGGCCGGCGGAGAGGATGATCGCGTGCATGACCGGCGCGTGACAGCGCCATGCGGCTATTTTGCGGCAGCGCAGGGCTTGATCGCGGCGGGCTCGGGGCGCTTGCCGACCGGCTCGAACACCGCGAGGTAACCGCCCGCTGCGCCGAGATCGAGGTCGCCGATGCGGCGGAAGCCGACTGCCGAGACTTCGCACAGCAGCTGCGCCTTGGGGGTGCCGTGCTGCGCGGTCGGCCGGTCGATATCGACGATCGCGACCTTGCCGCCCGGCCGCAGGCTGCCGCGCAGGTGCCACAGCAGCGCATAGGGCTGGCGGACCTCGTGGTACATGTGGACCAGCAGTGCGGCGTCGACCCGGACCGGCAGGCGCGGGTTGTCGGGCGTGCCCTGCACGATGGTGACGTTGCGCAGCCCCGCCTTGCGGACGCGGGCCCGGAGTGCCGTCAGATAGGCGGGCACGATGTCCTCGGCGATGACGCGGCCGGTCGGCATCAGCCGGGGGGCAAGGCGGACGGTGTAATAGCCGCTGCCGGCGCCGATGTCGGCGATCACCATGCCGGGCCTGGCATTCAGGAACACCATCACCTGCTCGGCCTCGCGCGCGGCGTCACGGCTGGCCTCGTTCGACCATTCGTCGGCGACGATCGACGCGACGTCGCGCTGGGCCTGGGGAAAACGCTGCGGCGACGCGGCGGCCAGCGCCAGCAGCGGCACGACGGTCAGCAGTCGGAAGCTAGTCATGCGACGACTTCTAGCGGAGTTTTAACGATTGGTCAGCCGTGCCAGCGCGCCCTTGAAGCGGCCATAGTCGGCACCGGCGAGACTGGTGCCGCCGAGGAACTTGAGCGTCACCGGGTTGACCGGCCGGCCGCTGAGCCACGTCTCGTAGTGGAGGTGCGGCCCGGTCGACATGCCGGTCGAGCCGACATAGCCGATGACCTGGCCCTGAGCGACCTGCTGGCCGGGCTTCACCGCGAAGCGCGACATGTGGGCGTAGGCGGTGCTGAGCGTCTTGCTGTGCGCCAGCATGACATAGTTGCCGTGGCCGCCGTGCCAGCCGACGAACGTCGCCTTGCCGCTTGCCGCCGCCTTGATCGGGGTGCCCGCGGGCACCCCGAAATCGACGCCTTGGTGCATCCGCGAATAGTTGAGAAGCGGGTGGAAGCGCATGCCGAAGTCGGACGTCAACCGCGCCCCGTCGACCGGGGTCTTCATCAGGCCCTTGCGCGCGCTCTCGCCGTTGGCGCGGAAGAATTGCGATGCACCATTATAGTCCCATCGCATCAGTTCGTTCTTGCCGAGGCGGGCGTAGATCAGCTTGCCGGTCTGGGTCTCACCGGTCGCGGCGCGGCGGTGCTCGACGATCAGCTGGAAGTCGTCGCCGCGGCCGACGCCGTGCTGGAAATCGACGACATAACCAAGCTGCTGGATCGCCTCCGCGACGACAGTGGCCGGCAGTCCCGCCGCCTTGGCCGAGCGGCCGAGGCTGCCGCCGACGCGGCCGGTGACGGTCAGCGGCGTCTCGTCGATGGCGATCGGGATGCGCTTCAGCCGTAGCGTGCCGTCCGCGGCGCGGGTCAGTTCAAGACGCAGTTCGAAAGCGGCGCGGAAGGCGAGGCTGTCGAGCGGGCGCGGCACCTTCTTGGTCTCGCGGCGGCCGAGCACGAGGTCGATGTCGGTGGCCCCGCGGATCTGGTCGAGGCGGACTGCCGCCCCGACGGCGCGGGCGGCATCGTTGGCATCGTCCTTGCCGACCCCGGCGCGGCGCAGGGCGCCTTCGAAACTGTCGGACGCGCGCAGCGTCGCGGTCAATTCGACGCGGGGCCGTTCGGGGACTTCGGCGAGCGCGCGGACCTTGGCAGTCGGCGCGGTGAAGCGCCCGGTCGCGGCCCCCAGCGCCAGCGGCGCGATCCGGTCGGGACGGGCGTCGTCGGCCTGCGCCGGGGTCATCGTGCCGCGCACCGGTTCGGTTAGCGGGGTCATCGTCGACCCGGCCCAGAAGGTCATCGCGCTGAGCAGGACCAGCGTCGCGAGACCGCGCCACCACAGCCGCGAGCCGATGCCGTCGCCGAGATCGACCGCGATTTCGGCGGACTTCAGGTGGCCGATCAGCGCCGCCGGCCGGAAGCCGCCGAGGTCGCGCAGGCCGAGGCCCGGACCCGGGGCAAAGCCGCCGACCGCGACTGCACCGCCGAATCCCCGTGCCCCCGCCTGAAACAATTTGCGCCCCCGTGTTCCCGCTACTGCAAACAGCCGCCGCGCCGCTCCCAAGTCAACGGCGGACAGGCAAGCGATTCAGCGGCTTGCGACGAGTTGCAGGGTTTGGGCGTCAGGACGAGTCGGCTCGGACTCAGATCGGGTCCGCCCGGTCGGTCGCGAACAGTTGCTGCGGGACCTGCGAAAACTGCCAGTCGCCGCCGGAATCGTCGCGGTCGAGCACCCAGACCAAGTCGAACCGCTCGTCGGGCCACTCGTCCGGGCAGTCGAGGTGGATGCCGGCGATGTTCTTGGCGAGCGGGACGATATGGCTGTGGTGCCAGGCGATGAGCACCGGCTGCGGCGCGGCGAGCAGCGCGGCGGCGGCGAGCCGTTCCTCGCCCTCGGCATGCTCCATGTCGATGCCGATGTCGAGCAATTCGGCGAGCGGCATCAGCGTGTGCGCCGCGCGCAGGCTGGGACTGAGCTCGGTCGCGACGGAGGCGAACAACGCCCGCGGCGTCCCCAGCGGGGCGTCCGCGGCAAAGCCATCGACGGGCGCGAAGAAACGGGCCAGCGCCCCGGCGCGCTGCCAGCCGCGGACGGTCAGTTCGTGCTTGGTGTGGACACCGTCGATCGAAACGCCGCGGTCGGTGCCGCCATCCCGGTGTTTTTCACCGTGGCGGATGATCATAATTCTGGTCATGGGTACGATACGGCCTCCCTGTCATTCGCGCCTAACCGCCCGGGCGCGCGAAGCCAATGCCCGAACTTGCAGTGGCGGGGCGATTTCGGGCAGAATGGCGGGATGGGCAGCGCTTGAGGGGGGCTTCATGGTCGTGCGGCTGGCGGTCTTGGTTGCGGTACTGCTGCTCGGGGAGAATGTCGCGTCCGCCCGCATCGTCGCAGTCGGCGACCTGCACGGGGATTTCGCGGCGTGGCGCGCCGTCGCCTTCGATGCCGGACTGATCGACGCCAAAGGCCGCTGGCGGGGCGGCGCCACGACGCTGGTCCAGCTGGGCGACACGGTCGACCGCGGGCCGGATTCGCTGAAGATCGTCGAAGATCTGATCCGGCTGCAGCGGGAGGCGGCCAAGGTGCGCGGCCGCGTCGTCGCACTGGTCGGTAACCACGAGGCGATGAACGTCACCAACGACCTGCGCTATGTCTCGGCGGGCGAATACGCGGCCTTTACCAACGCCCGCTCGGCGGCAACGCGCGATGCCACTTATGCCGCCAACCGGGCGGCGATCGAGGCCGCCTATCGCAAGCGCGATCCGGCGCTGACCGCCGACGCGATCCGCGCCGCGTGGATGACGGCGACGCCGCTGGGGGCGCTCGAGCATCAGGCGGCCTGGCAGCCGACCGGGCACATCGGCAAATGGGTGGCGGGCAATCCAGCGGTGGCGCTGATCGAGGGGACGCTGTTCGTGCACGGCGGCATCGGCCCGGCCTATGTGCAGGTGCCGCTGGCGACGATCAACACCCGGGTCGCGGCGGCCCTGAAAGCGGCCGACATCGACCCGGCAAGCATCATCAACGACGAGGCCGGGCCGCTCTGGTATCGCGGTCTAGCCGCCCCCGCCGTCGGCGGCCAGCTCGATACGCTGCTGCCGGCGTTCGGCGCGCAGCGGATCGTCATTGCGCATACGCCCAATCTAACCGGCATTGTCATCGCCGAGGGCGGACGCTTGGCGCGGATCGATACCGGCATCTCGTCGGTCTATGGCGGCGTGCCGAGCTGGCTCGAGGTCGCCGACGACGGCAAGTTCACCGCGCACGTCGTCGCGCGACCGGCGGCAGGGGGAGCGAAGTGATGAAGTTCGGCTGGACGGCGGTGCTCATCGCGCTCGGGCTGATTGCCGTGCCTGCCGCAGCCAAGGAGCCGCACCCGCTGTTCGCCAGCGACGCGCCGCTGCACCTGACCATCACCGGCGCGATCGCCAGCCTGTCGCGCGGGGAGCCGACCGCCAACAAGTCGGTGCCCGCCACGGTTCGGGTCGACGGCGCCGCGCCGGAAACGCTCGCCGCGACCCTGTCGCCGCGCGGCATCACCCGGCGCGAGAAGGACGTCTGCTCGTTCGTCCCGATCCGCATCGAGTTCACCGGCAAGCCGCCGGCGGGTTCGCTGTTCAAGGGGCAGAAGAAGCTCAAGCTGGTGGTGCATTGCCGGCCGGCCGAAGCCTTTCAGCAGTATCTGCTGCTCGAATTCGCCGCTTACCGGATGTACCAGCAGCTGACCCCGGTCAGTTTTGGGGTGCGCCTAGCGACGATCGACTATGTCGACGACAGGGGCAAGCCGATGACGACCCGGCTGGGCTTCCTGGTCGAGGATGCCGACGATGTTGCCAAGCGCAACAGCCTGGCCAAGTTCAAGGGCGAGCGGATCGGCAGCGCCGCGCTCGCGCCCGCCGCCGCGGCGCGCTTTACCGCGTTCGAATATCTGATCGGGAACCTCGATTGGGCGATGACCGCGGGGCCGGCCGGCACCGACTGCTGCCACAACTCCAAGCTGCTTGGCAGCGAGGGGGCGGCGGCGGGGCTGACCCCGGTGCCCTATGATTTCGATTTCGCCGGGCTGGTCGACGCGCCCTATGCGACGTCGCCGGCGGCGATCCCGCTGCCCAACGTTCGCGTCCGCCGCTACCGCGGCTATTGCCGCCACAATGCCGAGGCACCGGCCGCGTTTGCTGAACTGGTGGCGAAGCGCGCAGCGCTGGTCGGTGTGCTCGATACGATCCCACAGCTGGAGGCCCGCGCGCGGGACAAGGCGAGCGGTTATCTCGCCGGCGGCTTCGAGACGGTTTCGACGCCGGCCGGGGTGATCAAGCTGCTGTCCGGCTGCGTCGGCTAATCGTCGTCGTCGTCGTCGCGGCGTGGCTTCGCCGGCTTGGGCGGGCGCGGCTCGAAGGTTTCGGTGACTTCGGTGACGACGGCGGCTGCGGTCGTCGTGGTCACCGTCGACGGCGGTCCATTCGGTTGCTCGCTGAACTCGAATTCGCTGAGGAAACGCTTCATCTCGGCACGCTCGCCGTAGTTGCTCGCCCACAGCGCAATGAACACCAGGTTGAACGCTGCCGAGGTGACGATCGCCAGCTCCAGCGCGCCGATGCCCGCCGATAGCCCCATGCCGATGGCGAGCAGGATGAACAGCAGGTCGCCAGAGCTCTTCAGGCTGTTGCGAAAGCGCGCCGCGCCCGCGATGCCGGCGAGCGAGAACGACAGCGCGAGCGAATGCTGGACGACGACGACGATCGAGGTGACGACCAGCGGCAGCACGACGATCGTGTCGATCAGCGACTGGTCGTAGTCGTGCGGATTGCGCACCTTCATGTAGATCCAGCTGACCGGCAGCGAGGCGAGCAGCGAGCCGAGCACGGCGGCCGCCAGCCAGACCAGGCTGGGCACGAACGCGCCGGTTTGCTGCAGGCGGTCGGCCGCCACACTGGGCAGCTGGTTGCCGCCGGCGCTGCTCTCGGCGATCAGGGTCTGGACCCGGCCGATCGGCAGGTAATTCTGCCATTCCGGCACCAGCCACGCGACCAGTGCGATCGCCGCTGCGATTGCAGCGTAATAGGCCAAGAGCTTGGCCAGTAGCTTCAATGCCGCCATCGATTGTCCCCCGTAGGCCGCGCAACTGAAACCAAGGCCGTGAAAATCGCAAGCGCAAAGCCGTCATGGCGGTCCCGAAACCACATCTTGCGGTCTGCCTTGAAAGCGTCATCAACCTGTGCGACTCTCACGTTGTTCGGTGCGTTGCAAAGGACGCGATGGGCAAGCGGCGTTTCGTTTCGTTTCCGGCCTTGTGTGCAGGCCGTGCACGCCCATTTCGGGTGGGATGAGCACGCTGTCGGCTGCCACCCTGACCGCCGTCCTTGGCCCCACCAACACGGGCAAGACCCATCTCGCCGTCGAACGCATGTGCGGCCATGTCAGCGGCATGATCGGCTTCCCGCTGCGTCTGCTGGCACGCGAGGTCTATGACCGCGTCGTCGCGATCAAGGGCGCGGCCCAGGTCGCGCTGATCACCGGCGAAGAGAAGATCCTGCCGGCGACCGCGCGCTATTTCCTGTGCACGGCGGAATCGATGCCCGCCGACCGCGAAGTGTCGTTCCTCGCCCTCGACGAGGGGCAGGTCGGCGCGGACCCGGAGCGCGGCCATATCTTCACCGACCGGATGCTCCACCGGCGCGGCTATGCCGAGACGATGATCCTCGGTTCGGAAACGCTGCGGCCGCTGATCCGCCGCCTGCTGCCGGACTGCGAGATCGTCACCCGGCCGCGCTTCTCGACGCTCAGCTACGCGCCGCCGAAGAAGCTCAGCCGCCTGCCCAAGCGCACCGCCATCGTCGCGTTCACCGCCGCCGAGGTCTACGCGCTCGCCGAGATGCTGCGCCGGCACAAGGGTGGTGCCGCGGTCGTGATGGGCGCGCTAAGTCCGCGTACCCGCAACGCCCAAGTCGCGATGTACCAGTCGGGCGAGGTCGATTACCTCGTCGCCACCGACGCCATCGGCATGGGGCTGAACATGGACATCGCCCATGTCGCCTTCGCGTCGCTGCACAAGTTCGACGGCAAGCGGCAGCGGCGGTTGCGGGTGGCCGAGATGGCGCAGATCGCCGGCCGCGCCGGGCGGCACCAGCGCGACGGGACGTTCGGGGTCGTCCAGCTCGGCCATGCCGCCGCGCAGAGCTTCGAGCCCGAGGAGATCGAGGCCATCGAAGGGCATCGCTTCCCGCCGTTGACGCAGCTGGTATGGCGCAACCCGCGCCTCGAGTTCGACACGTTGCCGCGGCTGATCGCTAGCCTGGAGGCGCTGCCCGGCGACCGCGCGCTGGTCCGCGCCGACGACGCCATCGATCTGGCGGTGCTGCGGCGCATGGCCGCCGAGGAGGGTATTGCCGGGATCGCGCGCGGCCGCGACCGGGTGCAGCGGCTGTGGGCGGCGTGCCAGCTGCCCGACTATCGCAAGACCGGGCCGGAGCAGCATGGCCGCCTCGTCAGCCGCGTCTTCCGCCACCTGAGCGAGGGCGACGGCACGCTGCCCGCCGCGTGGCTGGCGAGCGAAGTCGCGACGCTGGACAACGTGCAGGGCGACATCGCGACGCTCAGCGGGCGGATCGCAGCGGCCCGAACCTGGACCTATGCGACACACCGCCCCGGCTGGGTGGCGGACGCCGCCGAGTGGGCCGAGCGGACGCGCGCACTGGAGGACCGGCTTTCGGACGCGCTGCACCAGCGGTTGACCCAGCGCTTCGTCGACCGACGCACAGCGGTCTTGCTGCGCGACCTCAAGCTCAAGGGCGAGCAGCGCGTCGCGGTCGATGCCGACGGCACGCTGGCGGTCGAGGGCGAGGCGATCGGCACGCTCGACGGCTTCCGCTTCACGCCGGACCCGAACGCGCGGGCGGGGGAGCGCAAGCTGCTGCTGGCGGCGGCCGAACGCCATCTGCCGCGCGAGCTGGCCCGGCGAGCGACCGCGCTCGCGGCCAGTGCCGACGGCGATTTCACCATGGCCTTCGATGGCAGCATGCCGCCGCGCATCCTGTGGCAGGGCGCGCGCGTCGCCAAGCTGAGGCCTGGCCGCGACGCCTTGCACCCGCGCATCGACCTCGACCGGGCGCTGGAAAGCGTGCCGACGCCGGAGCGCGCGCAGGTCGCCGGGCGGCTGGCGGCGTGGTTCGAGGTGGCGCGCGACAAGCATCTGGCGGGGCTGACCCGCGTCGACCGCCTGACCCCGGAACTGTCGCCGGCCGCGCGCGGCCTGATCGTGCGCCTCGTCGAGCATATGGGATGTGCGCCGCGCGAGGCGCTGTCGGCCCAGGTCGAGGCGCTGACCCGGGCCGACCGCCGCGCGCTGCAGGGTGCGGGCGTGCGGCTCGGCGACCTGCACATCTATGTCGCCGATCTGCTCAAGCCCGAGCCGACGCGCTGGCGTCTCGCCTTGTGGGGCGTTGCCACGGGGCAAGGCGACCTGCCGGCGCCGCCGCCGGCGGGGCGCGTCACCATCGACGTCGAGGCGACCGCGCCTGCCGCCTTCTACGGCGTCGCGGGTTTCTGGATCGTCGGGCTGCAGGCGGTCCGGGTCGACATGGTCGACCGGCTGGCGCGCGCCATGCACGGCGCGCGCGACGGTCGCACGCCGTTCGTTCCGCAAGCCAACTGGGTCGCCAGTGTCGGCATGAGCCATGACGGTTTCGCCCGGCTGATGCGCGCGCTCGGCTATCGCCCGCGTCCGGTCGATGGCGCGGCGGCGTTCGCCTGGGGCGGGATACGCACCGAGCGTGCCCGCGACAACGTGGTTCCGATTCATCCCTCCAACCCCTTTGCCGCGTTGGCGCAAATGAAAGGCCAGCGCGCATAGGCGCGCAGAAAGGAAGGTAGCTTTTGGTCTACGGTCAGGGACTGCGGCTGGACAAATGGCTCTGGTTCGCACGGCTGGCGAAATCGCGCGGCGACGCGCAGGCGCTCTGTGAAAGCCGCCACTTGCGGCTTGATGGCCGCGTCATCGATCGGGCCTCGGCGCTGGTCCGGCAGGGCTCGGTGGTCAGCTTCCCGAAGCACGACGAGGTTGTCGTCGTCCGGGTCGAAAGCCTCGCCGACCGCCGCGGGGCGTTCGTCGAGGCGCGGGAACTCTACACCGACCTGACCTCCCGGCGAGCACTACCATTGACGGAAGCCTTCGCCGCCGTTTAGCAGGGCGCCAACGACCGTAATCGAGCGCCCAGGGGACCAGTACCGATGACCTATGTCGTGACCGAGGCTTGCATCAAGTGCAAGTACATGGACTGCGTCGAGGTCTGCCCGGTGGACTGTTTCTACGAGGGCGAGAACATGGTCGTCATCAACCCCAACGAGTGCATCGACTGCGGCGTCTGCGAGCCCGAGTGCCCGGCGGAGGCGATCCTGCCCGACACCGAGGGCGGGCTGGAGAAGTGGCTCGAGCTGAACGCTTCGCTGTCGGCGAGCTGGCCCAACATCACGGTCAAGGGCGAGACGCCGCCCGATGCCGACGCCCACAAAGGCGAAGATGGCAAGTTCGACAAGTATTTCAGCGACAAGCCCGGCGACGCCTAAACCCTGTCGCTGGACAGTGGATTTGCCGCAATAAATCTGCTATACGCTGTAGCGCGTGCTCAGTGGTTCGCGAACAGCAATCGGCCGCCGTACCCTCCTGCGGGTGCGGCAATCGGCCCATAAAAGTCGCCGGCAGGATTAACAGGCAAGGTCCGCAGCCCTTCGCGCGCTGAACAGCGTGCCACGGCTGGCCTGTCCAAACCGGCGGCACGAAAGGTGATGCATGATGGTGGCAGCCGCAACCAAGGCGCTCAATTTCGTCGCGGGCGACTATGTCGTCTATCCCAAGCACGGCGTTGGCCGGGTTGTCGAAGTCCAGAGTTCGGAAATCGCCGGCACCGCGCTCGAACTCTATGTGCTGCGCTTCGAGAAGGAGCGCATGACCCTGCGCGTCCCCACCAACAAGGCGGAAGGCGTCGGCATGCGTAAGCTTTCGAGCCAGGCAACGCTACTCGAGGCCCTCACCACGCTCAAGGGCAAGCCCAAGATCAAGCGCACGATGTGGTCGCGCCGCGCCCAGGAGTATGAGGCCAAGATCAACTCAGGCGATCTCGTCTCGATCGCCGAGGTGGTTCGCGACCTGCACCGCGCCGAGGATCAGCCCGAGCAGAGCTATTCGGAGCGCCAGATTTACGAGGCTGCGATCGGTCGCCTGGCACGCGAGCTTGCCGCGATGGAGAACATCGACGAGCCGGCAGCCCAGCTGAAGATCGAGCAGGTCCTCAAGGCGGCCTGAACCGAGGGCGAATTTGCCCCTTCGGCAAATTCGAACTTAGGTCGGGACTCGCCGAGGCCCGGTCGGCGGCCCGGGCGAACACTGCCAGGTGCCGTCCGACGGCGCGGCTTTGCCGCCGCGCATCTCCTTTACTCGCGCCGGCTCCCGTGTATTGTTAAAACAATACACACCGGAGCCCGCCCATGATCCGCCTCATCGCCATCGCCATGCTTGCCGCCAGCCCCGCTGGCGGCGCGGAGATGGCCTTCGTCGTCGACACCTTCGACCGCGTGTCGCTGGGCGGTTCGCCCGACGTGACGGTGACGACGGGCAAGGCGATCGGCGTCCAGGCCTCGGGCGAGCAACGCGCGCTCGACCGGCTCGACATTCGGGTCGAGGGCGGCACGCTGAAGATAGGCACCAAGCGCGGCGTCGAGATGAGCGGGGGCAACTGGGGCAAGGTCCGCATTGCGGTTACGGTGCCGATGGTGCGCGGCGTCGAGGTCGGCGGCTCGGGCTCGGTCAGCGTCGACCGCGTCAAGACACCGTCCTTCGGGGCCGAGATCGGCGGTTCGGGCAGCATCCACGTCGCCGCGCTCGATACGCAGCGGGCGACGTTCAGCGTCGCCGGCTCGGGATCGCTCAGCGCCGCCGGGCGCTGCGACAGCGCCGCGCTGGAGATCGCCGGCTCGGGGTCGCTGCGCCTCGGGCAGCTCAAATGCGCGACGCTCGACGCCACGGTCGCCGGGTCGGGCGACATCGCCGCCTATGCGTCGCGCACCGCCGCGGTGTCGGTGATGGGCTCGGGCGACGTCCGCGTCGCCGGCGGCGCCAAGTGCGCGGTGTCGAAGCATGGCAGCGGCAGCGTGGCGTGCACCGGCTGAGAGAGGCGTCGCCGACCGGCCCTCGTTACACCAGCCACAACGACTGCAACTCGCGCAGCATCGCCGCTGGCACGTCGGCCTGGCCGGGGCCGAGGTCGGACGGCGCGTCGTCGGGGCTGAAATAGCGCCAGCCCTGGTGCGCGCGCAGTGGCTGGCCGTCGACCGGTACAGGGCCGGGGGCGAGCAGGATGGCGCATTTCTCGCCCCACGGCGTCGCGGTCATCGCGAGGCGCAAGATTTCCTGCCGTGCCACCAGCCGGTGCTTGATGATCCAGAACAGCGAGCCGCCGACCAGTTCGCCGGCGCGCTTGGGCATGAACCGGGTCAGGGTCAGCGCGCCGGCCTCGAGGTGCGGCAGCTCGGTGGCGCGCGCACGCTGGCGCTGGTCGAGGATTTCGACGTCGCTGCAGCCGACCGCGACCTTGGTGAGGTGGATCACTTGACCAGGAACAGGCTGGCCAGCCCCAGGAACGAGAAGAAGCCCATGACATCGGTCATGGTCGTGACGAACACCGCCGATGATACCGCCGGATCGACGCCGGCTTTTTCCAGACCGACCGGCACCAGCAGGCCCGCCAGGCCGGCGACGAGGTTGTTGATCAGCATCGCGGCGGCGATCACCGCGCCCAGCTGCCACTCGCCGTAGATCAGCGCGACGCCGGTGCCGATCATCGCACCCAGCGTCAGGCCGTTGGCGGTAGCGATACGGAACTCGCGCAGGATCATGCGGCGGGTGTTGCTGCTGGTCAGCTGATTGAGCGCCAGCGCGCGCACCGCCACCGCCATCGTCTGGGTGCCGGCATTGCCGCCCATGCCCGAGACGATCGGCATCAGCACCGCCAGCACAACGAGGCGCGAGATGGTGCCCTGGAACAGCCCGACCACCGACGCCGCGAGGATCGCGGTGCCGAGGTTGACGACCAGCCACGACAGGCGGGTGCGGACGGTCATCAGGATCGGCTCGTTGATGTCGCCGTCGCCGGCACCCGACAGTTTGAGGATATCCTCGCCCGCCTCCTCCTGAATGATGTGGACGATGTCGTCGACGGTGATCACGCCGACCAGCCGCCCGGCGGCATCGACCACGGCGGCCGAGATCAGCGCGTACTTCTGGAACTTCAGCGCTACCTCTTCCTGGTCCATGTCGACCGGGATCAGCGTCTGGTCGAGCTGCATGATGTCGGCGACGGGCACCTCGTCGCCGTGGCTGAGGACCAGGCTGAGGCGCATCGTGCCGATCGGCATGTGGCGCTCGTCGACGACGAAGATCTCCCAGAACTCGGTATCGGCTTCGGGCCGGGCGCGGACGAAGGCGACCGTCTGGCCGATGGTGAAGTGCTCGGGCACCGCGACCAGGTCGCGCTGCATCAGGCGGCCCGCCGAATCCTCGGGGTAGGACAGCGCCTCCTCGATCGCGGCGCGGTCGTCGGGGTCCATCGCGCGCAGCACTTCGCGCGCGTCGTCCTCGTCCATGTCCTCGATGATGGCGACCGCGTCGTCGGTGTCCATCGCCTCGGCCAGCGTTGCCACCTGCGCCGGGTCGAGCAGGTCGAGCAATTCGGCCTTCACCCACTCGTTCATCTCGGCGAAGACGTCGGCGTCGAGCAGCGGCCCGAGCGCCCGGGCCAGCGCGGCGCGGTGATCGGCCGGGATCAGCTCGAACAGGTCGGCGATGTCGGCGTTGTGGAGCGGCTCGACGAGCGCGCACACCGCTGCCGCGTCATCCGCATCGAGCGCATCGACGACATCGTGGACGTAGGCCGACGTCAGCCGGTCGTCCTCGTCGAGGGCCTCCGAGGGCGGGTGGGCGGCATCGGCCATGCGCGGGGTGTAGCGGAGGCGACCCTGCGCCGCTACACCGCCGCCGCATGGCCACCTCCGTCTTCGACCTTTTCAAGATCGGCGTCGGGCCGTCGTCGTCGCACACGATGGGGCCGATGACCGCGGCGGCGGACTTCGCCGCGCGCGTTGCCGACCTGCCCGTGGCACGGGTGACGGCGGCGCTCTACGGGTCGCTGGCGCTGACCGGCAAGGGCCATGCCACCGACAGCGCGGTGATCCTCGGGCTGGCGGGCGAGCGACCGGAGGCGTTGTGCCCCGACGCGGCGGCCGCCTGCGTCGCGGGGGTGCGGGCGACCGGCATGTTGCGGCTCGGCGGCACGCGCCCGCTCGCGTTCGACGAGGCGCGCGATCTCGAATGGCGGACCCGCGACCGGCTGCCGTTCCATTCCAACGGCATGTTGTTCACCGCCTTCGATGCGGACGGCGCGACGCTGGCGACGCGGACCGCCTATTCGACTGGTGGCGGCGCGGTGGTGTACGCGGCCGACATCGCGCGCAACGCGCCGCCCGCCGGGCTGGCCGACGTGCCCTATCCCTATTCGAGCGGCGACGCGCTGCTGGCGCTGACGGTGGCGACCGGCCTCGACATCGGCGCGCTGGCGCTGGCCAACGAGCTGACCGTCCACGGCGAGGCGGAGGTGCGGGCGCGGCTGGCGGCGATCCGCGCCGCGATGTCGGACTGTATCGACCGCGGCTGCGCCAGCCTCGACGCGGAACTGCCCGGCGGGCTGCGGGTCAAGCGCCGCGCGCCCGCCGTGCTCAAGCTGCTCCGCGATCGGCAGGAGCGCGCGCTTGCCGATCCGCTCAGCGTCATCGACTGGGTCAATCTGTGGGCGCTGGCGGTCAACGAGGAAAATGCTGCGGGCGGCCGCGTCGTCACCGCGCCGACCAACGGTGCCGCGGGCATCATCCCCGCCGTGCTGCGCTATTACGAGCGCTTCGCACCGGGCGCGACGCTGGAGGGGGCGGACCGCTTCCTGCTGACGGCGGCGGCGATCGGCAGCCTGTTCAAGGAGAATGCCTCGATCTCGGGCGCCGAGGTCGGCTGCCAGGGCGAGGTCGGGGTGGCGTGCTCGATGGCCGCGGCAGGGCTGACCGCGGCGCTCGGCGGCACCCCGATGCAGGTCGAGAACGCCGCCGAGATCGGCATGGAGCACAACCTCGGCCTGACCTGCGATCCGGTCGGCGGGCTGGTCCAGGTGCCGTGCATCGAGCGCAATGCGGTGGGCGCGGTCAAGGCGATCGAGGCGGCGCGGCTGTCGCTGCTCGGTGACGGCACCCACCGGGTGTCGCTGGACCAGGTCATCGAGACCATGCGCCGGACCGGGGCGGACATGGGGGAGAAATACAAGGAAACCAGCCTCGGCGGGCTGGCGGTGAATGTGGTGGCGTGTTGAAGGTAGCGTCCGCCTTCAAAACGATCCGTTGACAGCAGAATCCGGACGTCTAGACGTCAAGTCATGTTGATTGAGCGACGCCCCCCCGGCCAGATTAGGGACGCGATATTCAGCGCGTTCGCGACCTCTGGTGAACCATTGCATGTCAGCGCCATAGTTCACAGCGCCCGCTGCCGCCTCGGTACCGTCGCGGCTTCGTCCGTCCGATCCTATCTGAGGCTGAACACCCCCGGGACATTCAGGAAAACTGGGCTCGGCACCTACGCGCTGCGCGCGCCGGAAGCCGATCCAAGTGAGCAGTTCATCACGGCGCGCTTTCGACAGACGCGTCTCAACCGTGCAACGCTGGTTCATGCCGATTGCTTCGACTGGCTGGCAACTCGACAAGCGGACAGTATACACGCCGTCGTGACGGACCCGCCCTACGGGTTGGTCGAATTCAACGAGGTCGAAAAGCAGAAACTGCGTGCCGGGCGCGGCGGGGTTTGGCGGCTGCCGCCGTCGTTCGACGGTCACAAGCGCGCCCCCTTGCCTCGCTTCACGACGCTGTCCGATGCCGACGTGGGTGAGTTGCGCGTCTTCTTCGAGCGGTTTGGACGCGCCATCATCCGTGTGCTGGTGCCGGGCGGCAATGTCGTCGTCGCCAGCAATCCGCTGCTGCAGCACGTCGTGACGAACAGCCTTGCTGCCGCCGGTCTCGAACCGCGCGGTTCGATCTGCCGACAGGTCATGACAATGCGCGGCGGTGATCGTCCGAAGAACGCGCACGAGGAATTCGCCGATGTGAGCGTGATGCCGCGCTCGATGTGGGAACCTTGGATCGTCCTCCGAAAGCCACTCGAAGGCCGGGTGCAGGACAATCTGCGGAAATGGAAAACCGGCGGATTCCGCCGACCCAGCGCGGAACGACCGTTCGGCGACGTCATCAAGTCCGCACCGACGAACAGTGAGCGCAAGATTGCCGCCCACCCGTCGCTCAAGCCGCAGGCGTTCATGCGCGAACTCGTCCGCGCCGCATTGCCGCTCGGCGAGGGGATTATTCTGGACCCATTTGCCGGTGGCGGATCGACTGCAGCCGCCGCCAATTTCATCGGCTACGATAGTATCGGCATCGAGGCAGACGCCGAATTCTATGAGATGGCGGTTGCGGCAGTGCCGAAACTCGAGCGCTTAAGCGTTGGCGAGGTAAAGCCAGTTCGCGCGTAGCTTCTTCACGCCCTCGCGGTCCAATGTCGCCGTTCGCGTACCGAGATCGCTGCGCGCGTTTCGGCGAAAATCGGTTTCCTCGACAGCGGCCAGATAGACCTCGGTAAACCGCATGGGATCGCGGCTTACGGCTGGCTCCGAAACATGATCGGCGCGGTAGACGAACACGCACATCCATTGTTTGCGGGCGCCGTGCGTGTCCACAGCCCCGCCCGGCTTGCGGGTGCTCTTGACTTCGATGCCCTGCTCCCCCGAGCGCACCGAGTCTTTGGGATAGATACCCTGCTGGATGAGGTCAGGATGGCCGTTAAAATGGCGGTTCTCGACCAACGTCCGCGAGTGTTTCGCAAGCGACGCGGTCATCGCGTCCGAGATCATTCCCGACATCGCCGCAGGCCTGAGCATGTCGTCGAGACGCTTGAGGCCGCGACCGGTCAGCAGTGTGTTTACGTCGAAAAAGAAATCATACACATCCTGCATCGCAAGACTTATGTCCTCAATACGAAGCGAATAAGGCAGCGACGCCGTCATGTTGAATTTGGTTTGATCGACGATCTGACGAATGGTCATTCAGAATCGATAGTGTAGTCGAACCAAAATCTCAAACCGGCTGTCCGCTCAGTCCCAAACCGCTGTCCGGTCAGCCCGGCGGCAGACGCGTCAGCATTTCCTCGCCGCCTCCCGCCGGGTAGGATCAGCCGGGTGGCAGGCGGGTCAGCGCGGTTTCGACCGCCGCCTGCTCGCCATCGGCAAGGTCGTCGATGGCATCGTCGGCGCGGTCGCTCTCGCTCGCGGGCCGCGTGGCGTCGGGATCGTCTGCGTCGAAATCCGGGCGGCTGGCCATTGCGGGTCTCCTTCGACGCTATAACGCATGCAAGCGGCCGCTCGCTCCCATGAACTTTCGGAGACGGCGCGGCGGTGCTAGGGCGGGCTATGACCGGCCCCCGCACGCTCTATGACAAGATCTGGGACGACCATGTCGTCCGGCGCGGCGAAGACGGCACCGACCTCGTCTGGATCGACCGCCACCTGATCCACGAGGTGACCAGCCCGCAGGCGTTCGAGGGCCTGCGCGTTGCCGGCCGGCGGCTGCGGCGGCCCGACCTGACGCTGGCGGTGCCGGACCATAATGTCCCGACAACGGCGCGCGACCGGCCCAACCCCGATCCGCAATCGGCGCTGCAGCTCGACATGCTGACCCGCAACTGTGCGGAGTTCGGCGTCGAGCTGATTGCCATGAACGCAGCCGCGCAGGGCATCGTCCATGTCATCGGGCCGGAGCAGGGCTTCACCCTGCCGGGGCTGACTCTGGTCTGTGGCGACAGCCACACCGCGACCCACGGCGCATTCGGGGCGCTGGCCTTCGGCATCGGCACCAGCGAAGTCGAGCATGTCTTCGCGACGCAGACGCTGCAGCTGAAGCGCGCCCGCACGATGCGGGTGACGGTGACCGGCGCGCTGGGTTTCTCGATCAGCGCCAAGGACGTCGCGCTGGCGATCTGCGGCTGGCTGGGGGCGGGCGGCGGCACCGGCCATGTCATCGAATATGCGGGCCCGGTGATCGAGGCGCTCAGCATGGAAGGCCGGATGACGGTCTGCAACATGGCGATCGAGGCAGGCGCGCGGGCCGGGCTGATCGCGCCCGATGCCAAGACCTTTGCCTATGTCGAGGGGCGGCCGCGCAGCCCCCAGGGGGCCGACTGGGACGCCGCGCTGGCTTATTGGCGGACGCTGCCGAGCGATCCGGGCGCGGTGTTCGATGCCGAGATCACCATCGACGGCTCTGCGATCGCACCGCTGGTGACGTGGGGGACCAGCCCCGAGGACGTTGTGCCGATCACCGGGGTCGTGCCCGAACCCGGCGGCTTCGCCGACCCGTCGAAGCAGGCCGCCGCCGCCGCGAGCCTCGCCTACATGGGCCTGACGGCGGGCGAACGGCTGGACGGCGTGCGCGTCGAGAACGTCTTCATCGGCAGCTGCACCAACAGTCGCATCGAGGACCTGCGCGCCGCCGCCGCGGTGGCGAAGGGCCGGCACGTGGCGGCGCATGTCCGTCAGGCGCTGGTGGTGCCGGGCTCGGGCCTGGTCAAGCGGCAGGCCGAGGCGGAGGGGCTCGACCGCGTGTTCATCGACGCCGGCTTCGACTGGCGCGAGCCGGGCTGCTCGATGTGCCTCGGCATGAACCCCGACAAGGTGCCCGCGGGCGAGCGCTGCGCCTCGACCAGCAACCGCAATTTCGTCGGCCGCCAGGGGCCGGGGGCGCGGACACACCTGCTCAGCCCGGCGATGGCGGCGGCGGCGGCGGTGACCGGCCGGCTCACCGACGTGCGCGAACTGATGGCCTGATGCAGCCCTTCCACACCCTGTCCGGCGTCGCGGTGCCGTTCGGTAACTCGAACGTCGATACCGACGTCATCGTGCCGGCGCGCTTCCTGAAGACGGTTACCCGCGCGGGCCTCGGCGCGCACGCTTTCGCGACGCTGCGCGAGGACCCGGCCAACATCTTCGACCAGCCGCGCAACGCGGGTGCGCCGATCCTCATCGCCGGGGATAATTTCGGCTGCGGGTCGAGCCGCGAGCATGCTCCCTGGGCGCTGGCCGACATGGGCTTCCGAGTCGTCATCGCGCCCAGCTTCGCCGACATCTTCGCCGGCAACGCCTTCAAGAACGGCATGCTGCTGGTGGCGCTGCCGCAGGACCAGATCGACCGCCTGCTCGCCGTCGCGCGCGACCACGACATCACCGTCGATCTCGAGAATCAGGTGGTGACGACGCCGTTCCAGGACCGTTTCGCTTTCGCCGTCGATTCGTTTCGCAAGGACTGCCTGCTCCACGGGCGCGACGAGATCGCGCTGACCGAGGCGCGCAGCGCCGATGTCGCCGCGTTCGAGGCGCGGTTGCGGCCCTGGGTCGCCAACGCGGCGCAGCGGGCGGCGTAACGTTTACCGGATGCTAAGGATTGCGCGCGGACACTCGGCCTGCTGATGTGGAGTCGGTGGGGGGCGGAAATCATGCGCGGCGTACTGGGTTTGCTGGCGGGGCTCGTGGCGATGCCGGCGGCGGCGGCGATCGACACCACCGCCATCGACCGCGGCAATTTCTTTCCCTTCGGTCAGCCCAATAGCGCGACCTATGGCCAGACCTTTGTGCCCGGCCCGGCCGACGGTGCGCTGACCGGGTTTTCGCTGTTCCTGCGCGGCCGCTCCGGTGGCACCGGAACGCTGAACCTGCGCGGCTATGTCGCCGAATGGGACGGGTCGAAGGCGGGCACGGTGCTTTACACCAGTGACACACGGACAATGAATGCCGCCGGCACGCAGCAGGAGTTTGCCTTCACGCTCAGCGCCCCGACCGTCGCCGGGCACAGCTATGTCGCGTTCCTCAGCATTGCGGACCTGGTGCTGCAGCCGCGTAGCCTGTTCGGCACGCCGTTCACTGACAATGTCATCCCCGGGATGTTCGTGTTCACGAACAACGGCCTGAATTTCGGCTCGCTGTTCACCGACGACTGGCAGTTCGTCGGCGTCGACGACATCTTCTTCAAGGCCAGCTTCGATCCCGCACCGCCGCCGCCGCCGCCGCCCGGCGTACCGGAACCGGCGGCCTGGAGCCTGATGATCGCCGGCTTCGGCGCTACCGGCCTCGCCATGCGGCGGCGAAAAGTGTCGGCAGGCTTTACACTCGGCGAGAGCCGCCGCGGCATTCAGTAGGTAAATTTTGTGCTTACGGCGTGGCATGATTCTTGCATCAACGTTTATGAAGCGTAAATCAAAGGGAGCCGGTTCACATGTTCGTCCGCAGTTTCTTCCTCGCCACCGCTCTCGTTGCCGCCGTCCCGGCGACCGCCGCGACGATCGCTGACCTTTACAATACCGGCGTAACGAACGGCGGCGTCGCCACCACCGGCAGCGGCGCGGACCTGCATTGGGCGCTGGCGGGCGGCACCGCGTATACCGGCGGCACCAACGGCAGCTTCCCGATCGGACCATGGGTGTCCGATGATGCGGGCTCGCGCTGGATCACTCCGACGACGGATGCCGCAGACACCCTTCCGAACGGTAACTACACCTTCTCGACGACCTTCGACCTGACCGGCTACTCGCTGAACGGCGCGAGCATTAGTGGCGACTTCGCGGCCGATGACAGTGCGACGATCTTCCTCAACGGCGTCCAGATCGGCAGCGGCGGCGGCTTCAGCTTCATTACGGGCTTCGGTGCCACAACCGGCTTTGTCGCCGGCGTCAACATGCTGACCTTCGTCGTGCTCAACAGTGGCGGCGGACCGACCGGCCTCAACGTCGACGTTTCGGGCGTCGCTTTCGTGCCCGAGCCCGCGACCTGGGGCCTGATGATCGCCGGCTTCGGCATGGTCGGATACGCCGCCCGCCGGCGCCGCGCCGCCGTCACCGCCTGAACCGGCGCACGGACTGAATCGGGGCGGTCCTCACGGGCCGCCCTTTTTCATGCGTGCGTTCGCGGCTAGGGGAGGGCGATGAGCCACCTCCTCCTGCTGCCCGGCGACGGTATCGGCCCCGAAGTCACGGCGCAGGCGGGGCGCGTCGTTGCCGCGCTCGACGCCGGCATAGAGACCAGCGAAGCGCACTTCGGCGGGGTCGGCATCGACGCCGACGGGGTGCCGCTGACGACCGCAACGCTGGCCCGTGCCAAGGCGGCCGATGCCGTGCTGATGGGTGCGGTCGGCGGCCCCAAATGGGCGGGGCAGCCCTATGACAAGCGGCCCGAGGCCGGGCTGCTGGCCTTGCGCGCGGGCATGAACGTGTTCGCCAACCTGCGCCCGGCGCGCTGCTTTGATGCGCTCGTCGAGGCCTCCAGCCTGAAGCCCGAATTTGTCCGCGGCCTCGACATATTGTTCGTCCGCGAGCTGACCGGCGGCGTCTATTTCGGCGAGCCCCGCGGCATCGAGGACCTGGGCGGCGGCGAGCGGCGCGGGGTCAATACGCACAGTTATACCAGCGGTGAAATCCGCCGCGTCGCGCGGGTAGCGTTCGAGCTGGCGGCGCACCGCTCGGGCCGGGTCTGCTCGGCGGAGAAATCCAACGTCATGGAGGCCGGACTGCTGTGGCGCGAGGAGGTGCAGGCGCTGCGCGACGCCGACTACCCGCACGTCGAATTGAGCCACATGCTCGCCGACAACGCCGCGATGCAGCTGGTCAGGAACCCCAGGCAGTTCGACATCATCCTGACCGACAATCTGTTCGGCGACATCCTCAGCGACGAGGCGGCGATGCTGACCGGCTCGCTCGGCCTGCTGCCGTCGGCGGCGCTGGGCGAGGCGGGCAAGCCCGGCCTGTACGAGCCGATTCACGGCAGCGCGCCCGATATCGCCGGGCAGGGCGTCGCCAACCCGTGCGCGGCGATCCTCAGCCTGGCGATGGCGCTGCGCTATTCGCTGGGGCGGCCCGAGCTCGCCGACAAGGTCGAGGCGGCGGTCGAGGCGGCGCTCGACGCCGGGGCGCGGACCCGCGATCTCGGCGGGACGCTGGGGACCGAGGCGATGGGCGACGCCGTGCTGGCGCAGCTGTGATCCTCCCCGGCACGGGGAGGGAGACCGCGCGGCTTCTTCAGGCGCGCGGTGGAGGGGTCGTCGAGCGGAGGCGCTTACCGCGTCGCACTGCCCCTCCACCACGACGTGAAGATGCCGCCGTCCCCCTCCCCCCGAAGTGGGGGAGGATTCAAGAAAGCTCATGACCCTCACCGTCCGCATCTTCCTCGCGCTCGTCCTCGGCCTCGGCGGCGGCATCGCGCTCGCCGCCTTCGCTGCGCCCGCCACCGTCGCGGCGGTGGCCAGCGTTGCGGAGCCGGTCGGCGGCATCTGGCTCGATGCGCTGCAGATGACCATCATCCCGCTGGTCTTCGCGCTGTTGTTCACCGGCATCGCCAGCGCGGCGGGGACCGCCAGCGCCAGCCGGACGGCGGGCCGCGGGCTGTTGTGGTTCGCTGCCATCGTCATCATTGGCGGCACGATGAGTGTCGTCGTCACGCCGTTGCTGCTGCAGCTCGTGCCGATCCCGATGGACGCCGCGCGGTCGCTGCTGGCGGCGTCCGGTGCCGCCCCGGCCGCGACGACGCTGTCGGCGGCGGCGTGGTTCCGCAGCTTCGTGCCGCCCAACGTCGTCGGCGCCGCGGCGGCGGGCACGATGCTGCCGCTGGTGGTGTTCGGCCTCGCCTTCGCCTTTGCCGCGACGCGCATCCCCGATGGGCCGCGCGCGAGCCTGAACAGCTTTTTCGACGGCGTCGTACAGACCATGCTGGTGCTCGTCGACTGGGTGCTGTGGCTCGCGCCCGTCGGCGTGTTCGCGCTTGCCCTGCTGGTCGGTGCCCACGCCGGCATCGGCGCGATCGGCATTCTGGCGCACTATGTCGCCATCGTCATTGCGGTGCAGCTGGTGCTGATCGCCGGCCTCTACGCCTTGGTCGCAGTGCTGCGGCCGGTGCCGCTCGGCGACTTCGTCCGCGCCATACTGCCGGTGCAGGTGGTAGCGTTCAGCACCCAGTCGTCGATCGCGACGCTGCCCGCGATGGTCGAGGCGGCGCGCGACGAGCTGCGCCTGCCGGAGCCGCTGACCCGGCTGATCCTGCCACTGGCGGTGTCGGTGTTCCGCGCCACCAGCGCGCCGGCGAACCTGGCGGTCGTCATCTATGTCGCGCATCTGCATGGCATCGAGCTGCCGTGGACGACGCTGGCGGCGGGCGTTGCCGTGGCGTTCGCGGTCTCGATCGCCGCGGTCGGCCTGCCGGGGCAGGTGTCGTTCATCACCAGCGTCGCGCCGATCGCGCTGGCGATGGGCGTCCCGATCACGACGCTGCCGTTGTTGATCGCAGTCGAACTGCTCCCCGACCTGTTCCGCACCATCGGCAACGTCACCGCCGATGTGGCGGTGACGGCAGTCCTTGCCCGGGACGAGCGCCGCGCTTAAGTCGGCAGCTTCAGGAGACCGGACACATGGCCTATAAAGTCGTCGTCGTCGGCGCGACGGGAAGCGTCGGGCGCGAGATGCTCAACATCCTCGCCGAGCGGCAATTCCCGATTGCCGCGATCGCGGCGCTGGCATCGTCGCGCAGCCAGGGCGACATCATCGACTTCGGCGAGGACGGGCGTGAGCTCAAGGTCCAGAATATCGAGCATTTCGACTTTGCCGGCTGGGACATCGCGCTGTTCGCGGCCGGTTCCGCGGTGTCGAGAGACTATGCGCCCAAGGCCGCGGCGGCGGGCTGTACCGTCATCGACAACTCGTCGCTGTTCCGGATGGAGCATAATGTCCCGCTGATCGTGCCGGAGGTGAATCCGCAGGCGATCGACGGCTATCTGAAGCGCAACATCATCGCCAATCCGAACTGCTCGACGGCGCAGATGGTGGTGGCGTTGAAGCCGCTGCACGACGCGGCGAAGATCAAGCGGGTCGTCGTGTCGACCTACCAGTCGGTCTCGGGCGCGGGGAAGGCGGGCATGGACGAGCTGTTCGAGCAGACCCGCGCGGTGTTCGTCGGCGATCCCAAGACCAGCCACAAGTTCACCAAGCAGATCGCCTTCAACGTCATCCCGCACATCGACAGCTTCATGGCCGACGGCTCGACCAAGGAAGAGTGGAAGATGGTCGTCGAGACCCGCAAGATCCTCGATCCCGATATCGAGGTCACCGCGACCTGCGTCCGCGTGCCGGTGTTCGTCGGCCACTCCGAGGCGATCAACATCGAGTTCGAGCGGCCGCTGTCGGTGGCGGAGGCGCAGCGGATTCTGCGCGAGGCGCCCGGCATCATGCTGGTCGATAAGCACGAGGACGGCGGCTACATCACGCCGATCGAGTGCGTCGGCGAGTTCGCGACCTATGTGTCGCGGGTCCGCAAGGACCCGACGGTCCCGCATGGCCTCAACCTGTGGTGCGTCAGCGACAACCTTCGCAAGGGCGCGGCGCTGAACGCTGTGCAGATCGCCGAACTGCTCGGCCGGCGGCACCTGAAGAAGGCGGCCTAGCCCTCGACCGGCGGCAGCGGCACCGGCACCAGGCCGGCGAAACCGTAGGGCGCGTCCGGCGGGATCAGCGACAGGCGCAGGATCGGCGTCTGGGCCAACGCGTACTTGCCCAGCTCGCCCTTGACGACGAACAGCGCACCGCGGCCGGCTACCGCGGCGGCGACGCAGAACGCATATTGGGCATCGAGCGTCGAAAAGCTGTTGTAGGTGCGGGTCGTATATTGATCGAAACTGTTGAGCGCGCGGGTGCCGTCATAGCGCTTGAAATGGCCGAGCATCGTCGCCTGCGCCGCAGCCAGCTCGGCCGAATGGTGCTTAATCAAATCGTTGTACGTCTTCACCGTCGCCAGATAGGGCGAATATTGGCACTGCAGTGCAGCCACGTTCAGCCCGGCGCGCAGGTTCCATACCGCGTTGGCCTCGGCCTCGGCGGGCGTCATCGGCTTCATCAATATGGCCTGCGGTACGAGCAGGCCGTTGACGCGCACCGCGGCGCGCGGCGCCTCGACGGTCAGCACGGGCGGTGGTGCGATTTTGCGGACCGGCTTCTTCGCCGGTGCCGCGAGTGCCGGCGCGAAGGCCACCGCCACGCCCAACAGTCCAGTCAGCAAGCTCGTACGCATCGACACTCCCCGCCCGGCACGGGCTCCGGCTGACGGCATAGACCGGTCCGGCGCCCGGTGCCAAGCGGTGCCGCTCAGCCGAGGATCGAGCCGAGCTGCATCGCCACGCCCATGTCGCCTTCGACCTTCAGCTTGCCCATCATGAACGCCATTTGCGGGTTCTGCTTGCCGGTCGCCATGTCGGTGAAGTCGGACATGCTGACCTTGACGGTGCAGTCGGTGGGCACATTCTGGTTGTCGACGACGGCGGGTGCGGCGGTGTCATCGATGCGGACGACGCCGTCGTCGCCGAAATCGAATTTGACCGATTTCTTCAGGTTGGCGCTGGCACCGACGCGGGTGCGCATCTGCTCGGTGATCTCTGCGAGGCTCATGGTTTCACTCCAGTGTGGCTCAAACAAAAGAAGGGCCGCCAGTGCGGCGGCCCTTCCCATAGCATCCGATTGCCGGACGAGAAGCTTACTTCTTCTCTTCGGTCGTCGTCGTGGTCGACATTGCGTCGGCCGGAGCCGTCGCATCGGCGGCCGGCGGCGTCGCCATCGCGTCGGTGGCACCAGCAGCCGGCGCCATCGCGTCGGTGGTGGTGGCGTCGGCGGCCGGCGGGGTCGCCATCGCGTCGGCGGCCGGCATTGCGTCGGTGGTGGTGGTGGTGGTGGTCGTGTCGGTGGTCTCGGCCTTCTTGCCGCAAGCGACGACGGCCAGGCCAACGCCAGCAACGAGCGCGATGGTCTTGAGGTTGATTGCCATGTTTATCGACTCCTTGAGTTAGTCTTATGAGCGAGCGTGATAGCGACGGTTTGGTTAGCCCTTATCCCCTCACCGGGGTAGACATTAGCATATATCGCGCGCCCCTCAAGCGCGATTGATGCGGTGGTCAAACCGCCTCCCTGCCGTGTCTCGTCTGCATCGACCCGAGGAACAGCAACAGCGTAACCGAGGCGACGGCCGCCTGCAACGCCCTTGCGTTTACCGCAGCAGCGGCGGCACGGACGCGGCCAACGCGCGGTCGAGTGCCGCGAGGTCGGCATCGACGCCCAGCGCGGCGAGGCTGGTGACCGGCTCGCGCAACCCGCACGGCACTATGCCGGCGAAATGCGCGAGGTCGGGATCGACGTTGAGCGCCAAGCCGTGGAAAGTCACCCAGCGCCGGACGCGGACCCCGATGGCACCGATCTTGGCGTCGCCGCCGGAGGTCGAAATCCAGATGCCGATCTTGCCCGGCACGGTGAACGCCGCCACCCCGAGCCGCGCCAGCGCCGCCACCGCCCAGACTTCGAGGCTCGCGACAAAGGCGCGCAGGTCGCGGCCGCGAGCGTTCAGGTCGGCGACGACATAGACCACGCGCTGGCCCGGCCCGTGATAGGTGTAGCGCCCGCCGCGCCCGCTGGCGAAGACCGGGAAGCGCGCCCGGTCGAGCAGCTCGGCTGCATCGGCACTGGTGCCGGCGGTGTAGAGCGGCGGGTGCTGGACCAGCCAGATCAGTTCCGCCGCTTGACCCGCGGCGACCGCGGCGGCCCGCGCCTCCATCGTCGCGACGGCATCGGGGTATGGGGTGAGGCCCGGTGCGACCCGCCACTCGAAGCTCACAGGCCGGCGGCGAAGGCCCGCACGTCGGCGAGAAACAGCTCCGGCTCCTCGAGGCTCGCAAAGTGCCCGCCGCGCTGCATCTGCGTCCAGTGGACGACGTTGTAGCCGCGCTCGACGATATGGCGGGCGGGGAAGGCGAGCAGGTCGTGCGGGAATGCCGCGACCCCGGTCGGCACCTCGATACGGCGGCCGTCGGGAATGCTGAAGCCACCCTCAAGGAACATGCCGCGATAGATCCATGTGGCGGTCGCGAAGCTGCGCGTCGTCAGATAGATCATGATGTTGGTGAGCAGCCAGTCCATGTCATAGGGTGGGTCCGTCGCCCCGGCTTTCGAATCCGGGCCGTCCGTGTCGGACCAGCCGACGAACTTCTCGCAAAACCACGCCGCGACGCCCATCGGCGAGTCCATCATCGCGAAGCCGAGGCTTTGCGGCTTGGTGCCCTGGACCTGCATGTAGCCGGTCTCCTGGTCGCGGACCTGCATCGCATGCTGCAGCCAGGAAATATCGTCGGGCGTCTCGGGCGACATGTTCGCGGGGCGCAGGCCGAAGCCCGAAATGTGCAGCCCGTCGAGCCGCGCGCTGTCGAGCCCCAGCCAGCCGCCGATGACGCAACCCCAGTCGCCGCCCTGGTAGAGGTAGCGGTCATAGCCCAGCGCCGGCATCAGCTTGTCGTACAGTTCGGCGATGCGGCGCGGTCCCCACACGCCCGTCGGGCGGTCCGACCATGCATAGCCGGGCAGCGACGGCGCGACGACGTGGAAGGCGGGGCTGCCAGCCTCGGGCTCCGCCAGCCGCTCGACGACCGCGTCGAACTCGAGGATCGAGCCCGGCCAGCCGTGCGCGATCAGCAGCGGCCGCGCATCGGGGCGCGACGAGCGGCGGTGCAGGGCGTGGAGCCTGAACCCCGGCTCGACCTCGACCCGGACATGCGGCAGGCGGCCGATGTGCGCGGCGGCGGCGGGCCAGTCATAGTGGTCCAGCCAATAGTCGCGCAGCCGCTCCATGTAGGGCCGGTCAGCGCCGTGCTGCCACGGCGTGCCCGGCAGCTCCTCGAAAAAGCGATAGGCGGCGACCCGCTCGCGCACCCAGGCGGCTTCGTCGGCGTGGACGGGGATGGTGAACGGCTCGACGCTCACGCCGCCAGTGCCTGCTTCGCTTGCGCCGCGATCAGGTCGCTGGCCTTTTCGGCGATCATGATGGTCGGCGCGTTGGTGTTGCCGCTGACCAGATAGGGCATCACGCTGGCATCGACGACGCGCAAGCCGGTGACGCCGTTGACGCGGAGCGAACCGTCGACCACCGCGGCGGCATCGACGCCCATGCGGCAGGTGCCGACCGGATGGTAGATCGTCTCGCCCCATTGCCGCATCGCGCCAAGCAGGGCGTCGGGATCGGCGGCGACCGCCGCGCCGGGCCACAGCTCGGCCTTGCGGTAGGGGTCGAACGCCGCGCTGCTGCCGATCTTGCGGGCGATATGGACGCCGGCGGTCAGCGTCTCGACATCCTCGCGCGCGCTGAAATAGCGCGGATCGATCAGCGGCGCGGTCGCGGCATCCGGCGCGGCGAGGCGGATCGTGCCGCGGCTTTCGGGGCGCAGCTGGCAGACGTGCATCTGATAGCCGTGCTCGGCCGACATCGTCCCCGCACCGTGCGCCGCGCCGCGCACCGGCATGAAATGGATCTGGATGTCGGGTGCCGCGAGTCCTTCGCGGGTCGACAGGAACGCTCCCGACGGCGTCGGCATGAAGCTGGCATTGCCGGTCTTCCTGAACCGCCAGCTGAGCAGCGCGCCGATCTTCTTGTGGAAGGCGGCGTTGCCGTTCAGCGTGATCGGCTGCGAGCAGCTGTACTGCACGATCATGTCGAGATGGTCCTGCAGGTTGCCGCCGACGTCCTTCGCATCGTGGACGACCTCGAGGCCCAGCGACTTCAGATGCTCGGCCGGGCCGATGCCCGACAGCATCAGCAGTTGCGGCGAGGCGATCGCACCGCCGCACAGGATGACCTCGCGCGCCGCGACCGACTGCGGCTTGCCCTTGACCGTGTAGGCGACGCCGGTGGCGCGCTTGCCCTGGAAGGTGACGCGCTCGACCTGAACGCCGGTGCGGACGGTCAGGTTCGCCCGCGCCCGGACGGGATCGAGATAGGCGCGCGCCGCGGACCAGCGGCTGCCGTTCTTGATCGTCGCATCGTACATGCCCGCACCTTCGAACTGCGGGCCGTTGAAGTCGTCGGTGCGGGCGTAACCGGCCTGCTGCGCCGCTGCGATGAAGGCGTCGTTGAGGATGTGCGGCAGCGCCGCCTTGGTCGAGGTGTGCAGCGGGCCGCCCTCGCCGTGGAAGTCGCACGGGCCCCGCTCGCTGTGCTCGGCACGCCGGAAATAGGGGAGCACGTCCGCCCAGCCCCAGCCCGTCAGCCCAAGCTGCGCCCAGCGGTCGTAGTCGCTCGAATGCCCGCGGATATAGACCATGCCGTTGATCGACGAGCTGCCGCCGAGCGCCCGGCCGCGCGGCCAGTACATGCGGCGGCCGCCCATCTCCGGCTGCGGCACCGTCCAGAAGCCCCAGTCGTAGGGCGAATCCTTCTCCGGCGGGATGATCGAGACGAGGCCGCCGGGCATGTCGATCATCGTCGCATTATGGTCGCCGCCGGCCTCCAGCAGCAGGACGCGGTGCGACGGATCGGCGGACAGGCGGTTGGCGAGCACGCAGCCCGCGCTGCCGCCGCCGACGATGATGGTATCGAACTGCTCGCTCATGGACCGGCCTCCCCAGGCTGGACGCACTCTAGGCCCGGGGTGACGCATGCGTAAAGCTGAGGCGTGGGGCCGCGCCCTTCACTTTACCCGGCCGCGCTGCCAAATGGACGGCGATGACCGATCCCCAGGCCCTGATCGACGCCGCGCCGTATGAGGCGAGCGAGACCGTGTCGCCGCTGGTGCGGCGGGTGCTGGCGCGCAATCCGTCGCCGTTCACCTATACCGGCACCGGGACGTACATCGTCGGCCGCGGCACCGTCGCGGTGATCGACCCCGGCCCGAATACCCCTGAACATCTCGCTGCGCTGGAGCGCGCACTGGCCGGTGAAACGGTCAGCCACATCGTTGTGACGCATACCCATATGGACCACTCGCCCGCCGCACCGGCCCTGCAGGCCGCCACGGGTGCCGAGATTATCGGCTGCGCGCCGCTGGTGCTCAGCGACGACGGGCCGCGGGCCGATGCGGGCTTCGATCCCAGCTACGCGCCCGACCGGGTGCTGGCGGACGGCGAGTCCGTCACCGGGCCGGGCTGGACGCTGACCGCGATCCACACGCCGGGCCATACCTCCAATCACCTGTGCTTCGCGTTAACGGAGGAGAAGGCGGTGTTCACCGGTGACCATGTCATGGGCTGGTCGACGACCGTGGTCGCGCCGCCCGACGGCGACATGGCGGACTATATCGCGAGCCTGCAGCGGCTCACGACCCGCGACGACGCGGTCTACTACCCCACCCACGGCGCGCCGGTGATCGAACCGCAGCGCTTCGTCCGCGGCCTGATTGGGCATAGGAAGCAGCGCGAGGGCCAGATCCTGCGCCTGCTCGGGGTTCGCGAACAGGCGATTCCGGCGATGGTCGCGGCGATGTACGCGGGCGTCGACCCGCGCCTCCACCCGGCCGCCGGACGCTCGGTGCTGGCGCACCTCATCGACCTGCGCGCGCGCGGCATGGTGGTGGAACGGGGCGACACCTGGGGGATGGCGGCGTGACAAGATTGCAACAAGTTTTAGCAGCAACCGGAACCCTGATAATCGTTGTTGTTGCGGTGATTGCTTACCGTTTCGCTTCTCCGATCATAAACTGGATATTTTTTCCACGTGAGACGCGCACCGTCGTTGAGACTACGTTGCGAAGTGTAGAAAATCAGAACCGTCTTACTGTCTTTGCCGCCGTCCTCAGTACCTCGGCTACGACGACCGAAAAAGGTCGCTTTGCTCCATTCACAAACAGACGGCAGACGCTCATTCAGTCGGGTCTGGTGCGTTATGAAGTCGATCTGGCGCGGCTAAAGGCTGACGACCTTGCGTGGGACGGTGTCTCGAAAACGCTGACCGTCACCATTCCCGCGCCAGTCCCGTCGAAGGCGGAGATCGATGCGCGCAACGATGTCCGGTACGAAGACGGGGAGATGCTTACTAATCTGTTAGAAAAACGCGATGAACTCACCAATACCAATCGATCAGCAGTTTATGCGAGTTTAGCGCTCATGGCTCGCAGCGAAATGTTGATGACCATGGCGCGCCGTGCGGCGAAGACTGCAGTCGAGAGCAATCTTCAATTGCCCCTCGGTGCTGTTGGGGTCAGCGCCAAGGTGGATGTAAAGTTCAAAGGACTAGTATGAACGCCCCCCTCACCCCCTTCGGCCGCAATCCGACCGGCCTTGACCTGCGCGCCGAGATCGAGCGGCTGCGCAAGGAGCGGAACGCGGTCATCCTCGCGCATTATTATCAGGACCCGGTGCTGCAGGATCTCGCCGATTTCGTCGGCGACAGCCTCGACCTGAGCCGCAAGGCCGCGGCCACCGATGCCGATGTCATCGCCTTTTGCGGCGTGCGCTTCATGGCCGAGGTGGCGAAGATCCTCTCACCCCAAAAGACCGTCGTGCTGCCCGACATGGCGGCCGGGTGCAGCCTCGAGGATTCGTGCCCGCCCGAGGCGTTCGGGCGGTTCCGCAACGCCCACCCCGACCACATCAGCCTGACCTACATCAACTGCTCGGCGGCGGTGAAGGCGCACAGCGACATCATCGTGACGTCGTCGTCGGCAGAAAAGATCATCGCGCAGCTGCCGATGGACCAGAAGATCATCTTCGCCCCCGACAAGCATCTCGGCGCGTACCTCAACCGCAAGACCGGGCGCGACATGCTGTTGTGGGACGGCAGCTGCATCGTCCACGAGGCGTTCTCGGAGACCGAACTGCTCAAGCTGATCGCGCTGCACCCCGACGCGCCGGTGGCGGCGCACCCGGAATGCCCGGGCTATATCCTCGACCACGCGCAGTTCGTCGGGTCGACGACGGCGATCCTCGAATGGTCGATCGCGTCGCCGGCGCAGACGATCATCGTCGCCACCGAGCCCAACATCATCCACCAGATGCAGCTCAAGGCCCCGCACAAATTGTTCATCGGCGCGCCCGGCGCCGACGGCAACTGCAACTGCAACATGTGCCCGTACATGGCCCTCAACACGCTGGAGAAGCTGTACCTGTGCCTGCGCGACCTCAAGCCCGAGATCGTCGTTCCGGAGGCGATCCGGGTGCGCGCCAAGCTGCCGCTCGACCGAATGCTGGAGATGGCGGCGGCGGTCAGTTCGCAGCCGGTGAAGGGGGACTAACGACGCAAAAAAAGGCGGAGGCTCGCGCCCCCGCCCATCGTGACGATCTGATATGGCTCAGCCGGCGACGTTCCTCTGGCCCCGGCGACGAGCCGCAAAGCCGGTCATCGCGAAACCCGCGATCATCAGGCCCCAGGTGGCGGGCTCCGGCACTTCACTGATCGTTATGCTGTCGAGATAGCCGCCGACTCCGTCGGCGTTGCCGGTCGCGGCAAAGGTCAGCGCGCCGCCCGTCGTGACGAAATCAACCGTGCGCAGCTGCCAGACCGTGCTGCCGCCGCCGTTGCCGGTGACGGAGTCAAGCTGTGTCGCACCGATCGACAGGTCGATGCCGTTGGTGGCGGCACCCTGGTTGATGCGCGGCGAGTAATAATAGCTCACGGTGTAGTGGCCGGCGACGAGATTGACGAACATGGAGCTGTTCGTCGTGGTGTCGAGTTCGACCAGGTTGAACGCCGAGTATGCATTGCCGGCGACGCCATTCTGAATTTCGATGCCGAACTGGCCGCCCGTCCAGCCATCCGCCGTCGCCACGTTGTCGTAGCCCTGGCTCGACAGCAAGGGCGTCGAGATGCCGTCGAAGTTCGAGAACAGGACAAGCGTTGCGGCGGCTGCCGGGGTCGAGGCAGCGAATGCAAGCGCGGCGGTGGCAGCGGCGAGGATCGACTTCATTACTGGAACTCCGGTGGCTTTACATCAGATTGTCCTGCAAGAAGCGGGCCAACTAAATTGTCCACGCAGGCCCTGTGCGATGTGAGTAAAATCAACAGCTTATCTGTTTTGCTGGCAGCGGGGGAAGTAGTCATTTAGCAATATTTGTGTCGGAATCCTTTACAGTTCAGGTGGTCCGCGCTTGCCGGTCCTTGGCATTGGTGCTCTGGATTGCCCCCTTGATCATGCTCCAGTCGTCCTTGTCGAGCGCGCTGAGGCTGTGGAAATTGCCGCTGCTTGCCAGCCACTGCCCGCCGTCGATGGGGATGACGGCACCGGTCAGGTAATCGCACTGGCCGCTGAGCAGGAACACCGCGAGGTTGTTGAGCTCGTGATACTCGCCCATGCGGCGCAGCGGGATGTCGGACGCGCCGGTGCCGGCCCCGGTCTTCTTCATCAGCGGCTCCGGCATCAGCCGTTCCCACGCGCCCTTGGTCGGGAAGGGGCCGGGGGCGATGGCATTGGCGCGAATGCCCTTGGGCCCCCATTCCTGCGCCAGGCTCATGGTCATCGCGGCGACGCCGGCCTTCGACATCGCGCTCGGCACGGTGAACGGGCCGCCGGTCCATACCCAGGTCGTCACGATGGAGACGATCGAGCCATGCAAGCCGCCTTCGATCCAGCGCTTGCCGGCCGCGACGGTGGTGTTGAACGTGCCCGCCGCGACGATGCTGGCGATGGCGTTGAAGGCGTTGGGGCTCAAGTCCTCGGTCGGCGAGATGAAGTTGCCCGCCGCATTGTTGACCAGGCCGGTCAGCGGCCCGGCGTCGAACACCGCCTGCATCGCCTCGTCGATGGCACCGCCGTTGCGGATGTCGACCGCCATCGCGGTGCAGGTGCCGCCGGTCGCCTCCCGCATTTCGGCGGCGGCCTCCTCCAGCACCGCGCCGCGGCGGCCCCAGATGACGGTTTCCGCGCCCAGCGCCATGAACGCCTCCGCCATGCCGCGGCCGAGCCCGGTGCCGCCACCGGTGACCAGGATCTTCTGGCCGCGCATCAGGCCGTCGGCGAACATCTGCATGCGTCTTCTCCCCGGATTTGCCGTCATGCTAGGGGAGGCGGCGATGCCCGGCCAGACCCTGACCATAGATGCGCGCGGGCTGCGCTGCCCGTGGCCGGCGCTGCGGCTGGCGCGGGCGGCGCGGGAAGGGGTGGCGCAAGTCGAGCTGATCGCCGACGACCCGGCGACGGCGGGGGAGGTTGCGACGCTGTGTGCCGAGCGTGGCTGGCAGCTCGAGGCCGCGCCGCCACGCTTCGTCGTGACTATGCCGCCAAGCTCGCCAGCGTCTTCAGCATCGCGTTGATCGACACCGGCTTGTCGAAGCGCGGTGCGGCGGCGAACGGGCCGGGTACCGCGTCGGCGCCAAACGCATTGGCGCTGGCGAAGACATAGGGGACGCCGCGACGCTGCAGCACCTCGGCGACCGGCCAGACCTTCTTGCCCAGCAGGTTGATATCGAGCACCGCGACGTGGATCGCCTCATGGCTGGCGTAAACCAGCGCTTCCTCGACGGTATAGGCGGGGCCGACGACTTCCGCCCCGGCCACGGTGAGCTCCCATTCGATGGTGGCTGCAACCAGCACCTCGTCCTCGACAACGAGCACACGCTGACCGGTCAGATCGACACCCTTGCCGCCCGACCAGACCTCGCGAATCGAAAAAAGGCCGCTAGCGGTCACTCAAGTCCATTCCTGTTCAGGAAACCCCGAGTCGGCCAAAACCACCGGCAACTGACTTCGTTCCATAATGACAGCGCGCAATCTTTAAGTGAAAGTTTCGATCGCCATTGCCGTCGCCTCGCCGCCGCCGATGCACAGCGACGCGACCCCGGTACCGCCCCCGCGCGCGCGCAGCGCATGGAGCAGCGTGACGAGGATGCGCGCGCCCGATGCGCCGATCGGGTGGCCGAGCGCGCACGCCCCGCCGTTGACGTTGACCTTTGCCTCGTCGAGCCCGAGATCCCGCACCGCCGCCATCGGCACCACTGCGAACGCCTCATTGATTTCCCAAAGGTCGATGCCGCCAACCGCAAGGCCGGTCTTTTCCAGCAGCTTGCGGATCGCCGGCCCGGGCGCGGTGGCGAACGCCGATGGGGCCTGGGCGTGGACCGCATGGCCGAGGATGCGGGCCAGCGGCGCCAGGCCGTGCGCCTTCGCCGTGCTCTCGCGCATCAGGATCAGCGCGGCGGCACCGTCGCTGATCGACGAGGCATTGGCCGCGGTGACGGTGCCGTCGTGCGCGAAGGCGGGCTTCAGCGTCGGGATCTTGTCCAGCCGCGCCTTGCCCGGCTGCTCGTCGTGCGCGACCTCGCCGACCGCCACCACCTCGGCGTCGAACGCGCCGCCGGCGATGGCGGCCTGGGCGCGGGTGGTCGAGCGGATCGCCCACTCGTCCTGGGCGGTGCGGGTGAACTGGTAATCGCGGGCGCAATCCTCGGCGAAGCTGCCCATCAGGCGGCCGGGCTCATAGGCGTCCTCCAGCCCATCGAGGAACATCGAGTCCTTGATCTCGCCGTGCCCCATGCGGAAACCGCCGCGCGCCTTGGGCAGCAGGTAGGGCGCGCTGGTCATGCTCTCCATGCCGCCGGCGACGGCGATGTCGGCGGAGCCGGCGAGCAGTGCGTCGTGCGCGTCGATGGCGGCCTGCATGCCGCTTCCGCACATCTTGTTGACCGTCACCGCCGCAACCGACTGCGGCAGCCCGGCCCCCAGCAGCGCCTGCCGCGCCGGGGCCTGGCCCTGGCCCGCGCCGAGCACGCAACCGATGACGCCGCGGTCGATCGCCTCGCCGGGCAGCCCGGCATCATCGAGCGCGGCACGGATTGCGGCGCTGCCGAGCTGGCTGGCGGTAAGCTTCGACAGCGCGCCCTGGAAGCCCCCCATAGGGGTGCGGCGGGCGGCAACGATGACGATGGGATCGAACATGCGGGCGTCCTACTGGCTCTTGTTAAGCGCCGCCAGCGGGTGCTGGCCGCCCCGGTTGGCGGTCCAGCCGCCGACGTTGCGCGCTACCAGCGCCCAGCGCGCGGGCACGAACAGGGGGATCATCGGCGTGTCGGCAAGAATCGCGGTCTCAGCCTGGGCCAGGGCGGCGGTGCGACCCGCCTCGTCAGCCATGCCGCGGGCACTGTCGATCAGCGCGTCGGCGCCGGGGTTGCAGTAACGGCCGGCGCTGCCGGCGCAGGTGAACGGGCGCAGGAAGAACAGCGGCTGGGCGGCCGGGGCGGTGCGCTCGACCAGCGCGAGGTCGTAGTCGCCGACCGCGATCGCGTTGCGCTGCAGCGCCGGCGGCCGCGCCACCGCCCGCACTTCGACGCCGAGCGGGGCCCACATCACGGCGACCGCGTTCAGGATGGCGATGTGCTCGCGACCCGGTGCCAGCGTGACGTTCAGCCGGAGCGGCCTGCCCGCACCATAGCCCGCCGCGCCGAGCAGCTGCACCGCCAGCGCCGCACGGCCGCTGGCATCGACACTGGCCCAGTCGGGCACCGGCGCGGCGTCGCCCGAGCCGGCGTCGGGTGGCACTAGCGAGACCAGCGGTGCGACTTCGGAGAGGCCGAGCGTGTCGCGGATCAGCGCGTCGCGGTCTATGGTCATGGCCAGCGCCCGCCGCACGCGCGGGTCCGCCAGCGGGCCGGTCTTCTGATTGGCGAGATAGCCGTAGACACCCCACGCCGCCTCGACGCGGAGCGTGCCGCGCGGCGCATTGGCGCGAGCCTCACCAACCCCTGCGATGCCGTCGCCGATGACGAGGTCGGTGTCGCCGCGCAGGAAGCGCGCGACGCCGCTGGCGGCGTCCGGCGCGGCAGTCAGCAGGACGCGGCCGAGCGCCGTGTCGCCGGCATCGAAATAGCGCGGGTTGCGGGCGAGCACGAGCGGCCGCTTGCCGGCGTCGGCGATCTGGAATGCACCGATCGCGGGCGGCCGGCTTTCGCCGCGGACGATCGCCGCTTGGGACGTCGCGAGCAACTCGAGCAGCCCGGTGTCGGGGGCCGACAGCCGGATTTCGACGACCATGTCGAGCGGCGCTGTGACGCCGAGCAGGCTGGCGGGCGCGCGGCCGGCCATGATCGCCGGTGCGTTGTCGATGCCGGCCAACAGGGGCTTCAACGGGTTGCGGCTGCCGGTTGCGACGATGCGGCGGAACACCTGGACGACATCGCCGGCGCGGAGCGCGCGACCGTCGGACCATTTCGCCTCGCGCAGCCGGAAGATCAGCGAGCGCCCGTTGTCGACGACTCGCCAGCTGGCGGCGAGGCCGGGCACGATCTGGCCCTTGCCGTCGAACTGGACGAGGCCGAGCTGGGTCGACTGGGTCAGCACCGCGCGCGGACCCGAGGCAGGGTCGCCGAGATCGCCGACGACATCGGCGCGGAGCGTCGTGTCGTGCCCGCCGCCGGCCCCGCAGGCGGCGACCGCGAGCAGCAGGAGGACGGCGAGGCGGCGCATGGCCGGGGGATAGGCCGACAGCGCCGCTTCGCCCACCCCAATCTTCGCTTGCTTGCCGCTTGCGTGGTGCTCGCTTAAGTCCCGGCAATGGCCGCTACCGATGTCACCGCGCTGATCGGCAACACGCCGCTGGTCCACCTCAAGGGCCCCAGCGCCGAGACCGGGGCGACCATCCTGGGCAAATGCGAGTTCATGAACCCCGGCGGCTCGGTTAAGGACCGCGCCGCGCTGTACATCGTCGAGGACGCCGAGGCGCGCGGGTTGCTCCAGCCCGGTGGCGTCATCGTCGAGGGCACCGCGGGCAATACCGGTATCGGGCTGGCGGTGGTCGGCAATGCCAAGGGCTATCGCACCGTCATCGTCATGCCCGACACCCAGTCGATCGAGAAGCAGGACACGCTGCGCGCGCTGGGTGTCGAACTGGTGCTGGTGCCACAGGCGAAATACTCGTCGCCCTGCCATTATGTGCACACCTCCCGGCGGATCGCCGAGGAAACGCCCGGCGCGGTGTGGGCCAACCAGTTCGACAATACCGCCAACCGCCTCGCGCACATCAAGACCACCGCGCCCGAAATCTGGGAGCAGACGGCCGGCAAGGTCGACGGCTTTACCTGCGCGGTCGGCACCGGCGGCACGCTCGCCGGCGTCGGCATGGGGCTCAAGGCGGTCCACGCCGACGTCTGCATCGCGCTGACCGACCCGGATGGCGCGGCGCTGTTCGAGTATTTCGCCCACGGCGAGCTGCGCGCCGAGGGCTCGTCGGTGTCGGAAGGCATCGGCCAGAGCCGCATCACCGGCAACCTCGACGGCTTCGTGCCCGACACCCAGTTCCGGGTTTCGGACGCGGAGGGTATCCCCTGGGTCCACCGGCTGCTCGTCGAGGAAGGGCTGTGCCTCGGCCTGTCGTCGGGCATCAATGTCGCGGGTGCGGTGCGGCTGGCGCGGCACCTCGGGCCGGGTTCGCGGGTGGTGACCATCCTCTGCGACAGCGGCTTGCGCTACCTGTCGACGCTGTTCGATCCGGCGTGGTGTGCGGCCAGGGGGATTGTTCCACCGCCCTGGCGGGTTTAGGCGACCACTCGACATTTAGCGGGAACGTGACTAAGTTATCACTACAGGAAGCCGGACGGGGCGCTGGGGGTGGTGCCGCGGACACGGAAAGCCGAGGGTCAGATGCAACGAGTCCGGGCCGGACTGACGGGACTAGCCGCGATATTCCTCATGGTGCTGATTGCCGCTGCCGGGCTCAAACCCGGGCGGTCTACGGCCCATGCCGGCACGCCGGCCGAAACCCTCGCAGTACTCGGCGTTGCGCCGGGTTCAAACCCCGACAATGCCCGCGAGGCCGTCGCCAAGCCAGTGCCGTCCGCGGTGCAGCGTCCGGTTACGCGCCCCCGCCCAACCTAGTCCTCACAGACTTATCCACAGCTTTGTCAAACAAGAATGAAAGTGGAACAGAGGTTCCGCTGTCGATCTGCCGTGTGATTTGTCCACCGTAACGGGTGTTTTTAGGGACGAATACCCACGATTTCCCATTGAGGCCTAAGCCTGCCCATGATAGGCCGTTGTCCACAGCGGTGGTGACGTGTCTCTTTCCGATTCGTAAATTTCCGGCAGGGGCCGGTTATTTCGGGAGCGTCATCGCCGGGCGAGGGATCCGGTGGCAGGGGAGCAGTATCTCGGTTTTGCGCTGAATGCGGTCGACGCGAAGTTGCGCGTGTCGGTCCCGTCGGCCTTTCGCGAGATCGTCGCGGCGCGGTCGAGCGAGCGCGAGCTGATCGTCGGCCCGTCCGAGTATGACGACTGTCTCGTCGCCTATGATCCCGATTATTCCGCCCGGCTGCGCGCCGAGATCGAGACCCGCTACGAGGGCAACTACAGTCGCGAGCGCGCCCAGGCGCTGCGCCGCGCTTTCGGCAACACCACCCGGCTGAAGATCGACGACGGCCACCGCATCACGCTGACGGGCACGCTGAAGGACCTGATCGAGGCTGACCGCCTCGTCTATTTTCTCGGCGCGGGCGAGTATTTCGAGATCTGGAACCCGCGCACGTTGCTGGCGGCGCCCGACCTCGATCCCGTCACCGCCCGCATCCTCAGGCGCGAGATGGACGCGCGGGGGGAAGCGTCATGAGCCACGTTCCCGTCCTTCTCGACGAAGTCATGGCGGCGCTCGCGCTGGCGGACGGCGACCTGTACGTCGACGGCACCTTTGGGGCGGGCGGCTACACTCGCGCCGCGCTCGCTGCCGGGGCGCGCGCCTACGCCTTCGACCGCGATCCCGGTGCCATTGCCGCGGCCTTCGCGGACGACCGCCTGACGCTGATCGAAGCACGCTTTGCCGTAATGGACCGCGAGCTCGCCGATCGCGGCGTGACCGCAGTCGATGCCATCGCGCTCGATATCGGCGTCTCGTCGATGCAGCTCGACCAGGCCGAGCGCGGCTTCTCGTTCATGGCCGACGGCCCGCTCGACATGCGCATGGGCGGGGTTGGGCCGACCGCGGCCGACTTCATCAACAGCGCCGACGAAGCGACCATTGCCGACGTCATCTTCCAGCTTGGGGACGAGCCGAAGGCGCGGCGCATTGCGCGGGCCATTGTCAACGACCGGCCGCTGACCCGGACGTCGGAGCTGGCGCGGCTGGTGCGCTCGGTATGCGGGCCGCAGCCGGGCGGCAAGGATCCCTCGACGCGCACCTTCCAGGCGCTGCGCATCCATGTGAACGACGAGCTCGGCGAGCTCGACGCGGGTCTGGCCGCCGCCGAACGCCTGCTGCGCCCCGGCGGGCGTCTGGCGGTGGTCAGTTTCCACAGCCTCGAAGACCGGACCGTGAAGAATTTCCTGCGTGAACGCTCGGGCGGTACCCCGGCGGGGTCGCGCCACCTGCCGCCGGCGCAGGCCGTCCGCGCCCCCAGTTTCGCACGGCCGCCCAAGGCCGTCCGCCCGTCCGACGCCGAAACCCGCCGCAACCCGCGCGCCCGCTCCGCCACCCTGCGCGCCGCCGTCCGCACCGCCGCCCCGGCGTGGACCCTGTCTGAGAGGAATGCCGCATGATCCGCATCCGCACCGTGCTGGGGGGCGTCGCCACGATGGCGGTGATAATCGGCTGCTATTCGGTCTCGCTGATGGTATCGGGCGAGCGCAAGGCGGTCGACGACCTGCGCCTTCAAATCGCCAGCGACCAGCGCGGCATCCGCACCCTGCAGGCCGAATTTCGCACCCGGGCCCGTCCGGCTGAACTGCAGCGTTGGAACGATGAGGTGCTGGGGCTGCAGGCCGCCTCGACGCTGCAGTTCGTCCGCGATCCGCTGCAGCTCGCGGCATTCGAGACCGCCAAGCCCTCCGCCGAGGTGCCGCGCTACGCCGTTGCCGAGGCGCCGAAGCCCGCGCCCGCGCCGGTCACCACCGTCGCCTACCGCGCCGATGCCGATCCGATGGCCCCTGCCGCCGTTGCCGAGCTGGTCGGCACCGGCGAGGCGCGGCTGACCCGGGTGGCGCTGCGTTGAACACCGCGGTCGCCAGCGTCGGCGGCCTGCCCCGCATGCCTGCTCGCCCGGTCCCGATCGCCGGGTGGCGGCAGGCGGCGCTGACCCAGGCGCGCGCGCGGATGATTATCGGCGCGATGCTGTTCATCGCGCTGATCGCGGTGCTGGCGCTGCGCCTCGTCGATCTCGCTGTTCTGCACGAGGCCCCCGCCGGCGCGCGCGACCCGGCGGCGCTGATGGCACCTGACCGCGGCGATATCGTCGACCGCAACGGCATCGAGCTGGCGCGCAGCTTCGAGGCGTTCGCGATCAGCGTCGAGCCGCCAAAGCTGCTCACCGATCGTCGCGAGTTGGCGCGCAAGATGGCGGCGATCCTGCCCGACCGTGGCGAGGCGGCGATCTATGCCGACCTGACCGCGAATAAGAAGTTTCGTTACGTCGCGCGGCGTGTGCTGCCGTGGCAGGCGAAGGCAATCAATGATCTTGGCGACCCCGGCATCGTGCTGCGCCGCGAGCCGCAGCGCCTCTATCCGGGCCTCGACCTCGGCGCGCATACGATCGGCTACACGACCAGCGGCACGGCGCGCGCCTATGGCCGCTCGGGCATGGAGAAAATGCTCGACGCGCGCCTGTCAGACCCCGCGACCCGTGGGGTCCCCGTCGCGTTGGCGATGGACAGCCGGGTCCAGCAGGCACTGGAGAGCGAGCTCTATACCGGCATGACCAAGCACCGCGCCGCGGGAGCTGCGGGCATCGTCCTTGATGTGCATACCGGTGAAGTCGTCGCGATGGCGTCGCTGCCGACCTTCAACCCGAACGCACCGGGCAAGCTTGAGCCCGGCCAAGTCGCCGACTCGAGCCGCCCCGATGCGCGCTATAACCGCGCGACGATGGCGGTGTACGAGCTCGGCTCGACCTTCAAGGCGCTGACCATCGCGATGGCGCTCGACAGCGGCGTCATCAAATCGATGCAGCAGACCTTCGATGCGCGTGCGCCTATCATGATCGGCGGCCATACCATCCACGACGACCGCGGCCACGAGTTGCGCAAGTTCGCGACGACGCCAGAAATCTTCATTCATTCGTCGAACATCGGCACGGCAAGGATGGCGTCGGCGCTCGGCGGCGAGCGGCAGCGGGCCTATCTCGACCGACTCGGCTTCTTCAAGCCGGTCGCGATCGAGCTGCCCGAGAAGGGTCGCCCGATCTATCCGGCGGTTAACAACTGGGGCGAAGCGGCGGTGATGACGGTCGGCTTCGGCCATGGCGTCTCGGTGTCGCCACTACACCTCGCCACGGCCTATGCGGCGCTGGCCAACGGCGGCATCCTGTACCCCGCGACGATGCTGAAGGTCGAGCCCGGCCAGGCCGTGCCCGGCACCCGCGTGTTCAGCGCGGCAACCTCGGACAAGCTGCGCGCGCTGTTCCGCCTCGTCGTCACCAACGGGACCGGCCGCAAGGCGAACACGCCAGGCTACCGCGTCGGCGGCAAGACCGGCACGGCGGAGAAGGTGGTCAATGGCCGCTACGCGCACAGCCAGCTGGTCTCGACGTTTGCCGGGGCATTTCCAATGGATGCCCCGCGCTATGTCGTGCTGGCGATGCTCGACGAGCCGCACGGCACCGCCGACACTGGCGGCTTCGCCACCGCCGGCATGGTCTCGGCCCCCATCGTCGAGAAGCTGGTGGCGCGGATCGGTCCGCTGCTCGGCGTGATGCCAGACGAGAACAAGGACGTCGACGTCGGCGGGCTGCTGGGCCTGATCGCGGACAAGCAGGCGGACGAGTGAAGCTGTCGGCGCTCGTCGCAGGCGCGCCGGATACCGGCGTCACCGGCTTCGCGCTCGACCACCGAAAGGTCGCGCCCGGCACCGTGTTCGGCGCGTTCCGGGGCGCGAAGTTCGACGGCGAGGATTTCATCGACTCCGCGGTTGCCGACGGCGCGGTGGCGGTTGTCGCCCGCCCCGAAGCGCGGATCGAGGGCGCATTCCATATCGCCGACCCCGAACCTCGCCGGGCCTTCGCCTGGCTCGCGGCGCAGTTCTTCGCGCCGTTCCCGGCGACCACGGTGGCGGTCACCGGCACGAACGGCAAGACCAGCTCGACCGAGCTGCTGCGCCAGCTATGGCGGATGGCGGGGCACAATGCTGCCAGTATAGGCACGCTGGGCGTCACCACCGCGCACGACCAGGTGACCACGGGCCTGACTACGCCCGACGTTGTCACCTTCCTGTCCAACATGGCTGGCCTGCAGCGCGAGGGCGTCAGCCACGCCGCGTTCGAGGCGTCGAGCCACGGCCTCGCGCAGTTCCGCACCGAGGGTCTGCCGGTGCGCGCGGCAGGCTTCACCAATCTCAGCCGCGACCACCTCGATTATCACGGGACGATGGAGGCCTATTTCACGGCCAAGCTGCGGCTGTTCACCGAGGTTGTCGATGCGGACGGCGCGGCGGTGGTGTGGGCCGACGATGGCGACTGGAGTGCGCAGGTGATCGCGGCATGCCGGGCGCGGGGCCTGCGGACGCTGACTGTCGGCACGCAGGGCGAGGCGCTGCGGCTGACCGCGCGCTTGCCCACCCAGCTCGGCCAGACGCTGACCATCGAAACCGTCGGCAGGATCCACAAGGTCGACCTGCCGCTGATCGGCACCTATCAGGCCGCGAATGCGCTGGTCGCGGCGGGCCTGTGCATTGCCACCGGCGGCGACGCCGCGACGACGCTGGCGAATTGCGCCCGGTTGCAGCCGGTGCGCGGCCGGCTGGAGCGCGCGGTGATCGCGAAATCGGGCGCGCCGGTCTATGTCGACTATGCCCACACCCCCGACGCCGTTGAGGCCGCCATCGCCGCGCTCCGCCCCCATGCCCGCGACCGCCTGATCGTCGTGCTCGGTGCCGGCGGCGACCGCGACACCGGCAAGCGGCTCGAGATGGGCGCGGTCGCGGTCCGCGATGCCGACGCGGTGATCGTCACCGACGACAACCCCCGGTCCGAGGACCCGGCCCGCATCCGCGCCGCAATCCTGGCGGCCGCCCCGGGCGCTACCGAGATCGGCGACCGGCGCGCTGCCATCGCTGCCGCGATTGCGGGGAGTGGCCCCGGCGACGTCGTGCTCATCGCCGGCAAGGGCCACGAGCAGGGCCAGATCGTCGGCGATCGCACCCTGCCGTTCGACGACGTGCGGGTCGCCCGCGAGTGCGCGGTATGAGGGCGCTCTGGACCGCGCAGGAAATCTCCGAAGCGACGGGCGGTACGGTGCACCGCGACTTCGACGTCGACGCCGTGACCTTCGACAGCCGCGAGGTCATCGGCGGCGAGCTGTTCGTCGCCTTGAAGGGCGAGGCCACCGACGGCCACAAGTTCATCACCTCGGCCAAGGAGCGCGGCGCGCGCGGATTCCTGGTCTCCGAGCCCGTCGATGCGCCGCATGTGCTGGTTGCCGACACCATGGCGGGCCTCGTGGCGCTCGGCCGTGCCGCGCGCGCGCGCGCTGAAGCGACGATCATCGGGGTCACCGGCAGCGCCGGCAAGACCGGCGTCAAGTCGGCCATCGCCGCCAGCCTCGAGCGCTACGCGCCGGGCAGCGTCCACGCCTCGGTCAAGTCGTACAACAATCACACCGGCGTGCCGCTCAGCCTGGCGCGGATGCCCGCCGGCGTGCGCTTTGGCGTGCTCGAAATGGGCATGAACCACGCCGGCGAGCTGCACGCCCTGACCGCCCAGGTTCGCCCCCATATCGCGGTCGTCACCACCATCGCGCCCGCCCACATCGAGTTCTTCGACAGCGAGGAGGGCATCGCCGACGCCAAGGGCGAGATCTTCGCGGGGCTTCAACCGGGCGGCATCGCGATTATCCCCTTCGACTCGCCGCACCGGGACCGGCTCATCGGCCACGCCCGGTCGTTCGCCGAACACATCGTCACCTTCGGCACGGGTACGGGTGCCGACGTGCGCTCGCTCGACTATGCGCTGCTGCCCGACTGCACGACCTGCACCGCGCAGGTCGGCGGCGAGCGGCTGATCTTCAAGGTCGGGATGGCCGGCCGGCACTGGTTGGCGAACGCGCTCTGCGTGTTGGCGACGGTCCACGCCGCGGGCGGCGACATCGCGCTGGCGGGCCTTGCGCTTGCCGAGATGACCGGCCTCGCCGGGCGCGGGCAGCGGTTCCGCACGGCGCACGGCGCGGTGGTCATCGACGAGAGCTACAACGCCAACCCGGCGTCGATGGCGGCGTCGCTCGCCGTGTTGGCCGAGGTCGTGCCGGGGGGTCGGGGGCGCCGCATCGCTCTCCTCGGCGAGATGCGCGAGCTCGGCGACCGGGCGGCGGGGTTCCACGCCGGCCTCGCGCCGCTGCTGCTGCAGGCCGGGGTTGCCCGCGTCATCCTCGTCGGGCCGGCGATGGGCGGGCTGGCGGACGCGCTGCGGCGGCAGTTGCCGGTTCGCCACGTCGACAGCGCGTCGCAGGCGGCCGAGCATCTCGACCTCGCACCCGACGACGTGCTGCTGGTAAAGGGCTCGAACGGTGTCGGCCTCGGCGCCGTCGTCGCGGCGCTCCGCGAGGAAGACCGCCCATGATTTATGTCTTTGCGCGTTATTTCGAGTTCGAGGGCGCGCTCAACCTGTTCCGCTACCTGACCTTCCGCAGCGGCGCGGCGCTGATGACCGCGCTGGCCATCGCGCTGATCATCGGGCCGCGCTTTATCAAGCTGTTACGCGAGCGGCAGGGCAAGGAAGGCCAGCCGATCCGCGAAGACGGCCCGGCCTCGCACCTGCTGACCAAGCGGGGCACGCCGACGATGGGCGGGCTGATGATCCTGATAGCGATGACGATCTCGACGCTGATCTGGATGGACTTCGACAACGGCTTCACCTGGGCCTGCCTGTTCGTGACGCTCGGCTTCGGCGCGATCGGTTTCATGGACGACTACGACAAGGTGACGAAACGCAGCCACAAGGGCGTTTCGGGCCGGATGCGGCTGCTGTTCGAGTTCTTCATCGCCGGGCTCGCGGTGACCTGGATCGCCAGCCGCACCGGCACGACGCTGTACCTGCCGTTCCTGAAGGATGCGGGCCTCGCGCTCGGCTTCGCCTACATCCTGTTCGGGGCGTTCATCATCGCCGGTTTCGGCAATGCGGTGAACCTGACCGACGGGCTCGACGGGCTGGCGACCTTCCCGGTGGTGATTGCGGCGCTGACCTTTGGGGTCATCGCCTACCTCACCGGCAACATCAAATTCTCGGACTATCTCGGCATCCACCATGTCCCGGGCTCGGGCGAGCTCGCGGTGTTCGCTGCCGCGATGATCGGCGCATGTCTGGGGTTCCTGTGGTACAATGCACCACCGGCCGCGGTGTTCATGGGCGACACCGGCAGCCTCGCGCTCGGCGGTGCGCTCGGCTCGATAGCGGTGGTCACCAACCACGAGATCGTGCTGGTCCTGATCGGCGGGCTTTTCGTGCTGGAGACGGTCAGCGTCATCGTCCAGGTCGTCAGCTTCAAGACCACCGGCAAGCGCGTCTTCAAGATGGCGCCGCTGCACCATCATTTCGAACATCTCGGCTGGAGCGAGTCGACCGTCGTCATCCGTTTCTGGATCGTGTCGATGGTGCTGGCGCTGTTGGGCCTCGCGACGTTGAAGCTGCGGTGATCACCAGCACCGCCTTTGCCGGCAAGACCTACGGCGTCTTCGGCCTTGCGCGCTCCGGCCGGTCGGCGGTCGCGGCGCTGCAGGCGTCGGGCGCGACGGTGCTCGCGTGGGACGACGGCGAGGCGGCGCGGGCCACATATGATGGCGAACTCACCGACCTCCACGCCCGCGACCTCCACGACATCGACGGGCTGATCGTGTCGCCCGGGGTGCCGCACGAGGCACCGCTGTTCCAGAAGGGCCGGGCGGCGAAGATTCCGGTCATCGGCGATATCGAGCTTTTCGCCCTCGCCCGCGCCGGGCTGCCCGCGCACAAGGTCGTCGGCATCACCGGCACCAACGGCAAGTCGACGACGACCGCGCTTATCCACCATATCCTCGACCAGGCCGGGGTGCCGGCGGCGATGGGCGGCAATATCGGGTTGCCGATCCTGTCGCAGGAGCCGCTCCCCGAAGGCGGCGTCTACGTCCTCGAACTGTCGTCGTTCCAGCTCGACCTGACCTACAGCCTGATCTGCGAGGTCGCGGTACTGACCAACATCACCCCCGATCATCTCGACCGTCATGGCAGCCTCGAAGCCTATTCGGCGGCAAAGGCGCGGCTGTTCCAGATGCAGGTACCGGGCGACTGCGCGATCATTGCCGAGGACGACCAGCTGTCACGTGACATTGCCGAGGCCGCGGTGGCGACCGTGGTGCCGGTGTGCATTACCGCGCACGGCGACGAGGGCATCAGCATCGTCGCGGGCGTCGCCGCCGTCGACGGGGTCAGCATCGGTGCACAGGCCGATTGGCCCAACCTGCAGGGGCCGCACAACGCCCAGAACGCGGCGTGCGCGATCGGCGCGTGCCGGTCGCTCGGGCTGGAGAACGACGTCATCCTGCGCGGTCTCGCCAGCTACGCCGGCCTGCCGCACCGCATGGAGCGCATCACCGACATCCGTGGCGTCGCCTATGTCAACGACAGCAAGGCGACCAACCCGACCTCGACCGCCCCGGCGCTGGCGGCATTCCCGCGCGTCCACTGGATCGCCGGCGGGCGCGCCAAGACCGCGGAGCTCGATGCCTGCACGCCGTTTCTCGACCATGTCGTCACCGCTTATCTGATCGGCGAGGCGGCACCGCTGTTCGCCACGCTGCTGGCCGGCAAGGTCGAGGTCGTCGAGGCCGGCACGCTCGCCGAGGCGGTAGCGGAGGCATGGTCGTCGGCGCAGCCCGGCGACACCGTGCTGCTGTCGCCGGCGTGCGCCTCCTACGACCAGTTCACGGACTATGAAGCGCGCGGGCAGGCGTTTCGCGACATCGTCGGGGGTTTGGCGTGAAGGCATTGTCGCGGAACGATAATACGGCGGTCGGCCGATGGTTCTGGACCATCGACAAACTGCTGCTGTCGCTGGTGCTGCTGCTGATCGGCTTCGGCATCATCGCGGTCGCCGCCGCCTCGCCCGCCGCCGCCCACCGCTATTCCGGCGGCAACCATATCGTCGACGAGCTCTATTATCTGAAGCGCCAGATCCTGTGGGTGCTGGCGGGCGTGCCGATCATGCTCGCCACCTCGATGCTGACCGTCGGCTGGGCCAAGCGCGTCGCCATCGGGCTGACGGGCGTGTTCCTGCTGTGCCTGTTCGCGGTACCGATCCTCGGCTTCGAGGCCAATGGCGCGGTGCGCTGGATCGCGCTGCCCGGCTTCCAGTTCCAGCCGTCGGAGTTCCTCAAACCCGTTTTCATCGTCACGTCCGCCTGGCTGCTAAGCCTGCGCTTCGACGACAAGTCGGTGCCGACAATGCAGCTGTCGTTCGGGCTGCTGATCATCATCGCGGCGCTGCTGGTGAAGCAGCCGGACTTCGGCCAGACGGCGCTGTTCATGGCGGTTTGGCTGACCCAGGCGATCCTGGCGGGGATGAGCATCTATGTCGTCGGGGCGGCGATCGGCGCCGGCGTCGTCGGGCTCGGCCTCGCCTACGAGTTCGTGCCGCACGTCACCGAGCGCATCGACAAGTTCCTGACCGGCGGCGGCGACACCTACCAGATCGACCGCGCGCTCGACTGCTTCAAGGCGGGCGGGCTGTTCGGCGCCGGGCCGGGCGAGGGCGTCATGAAGTTCAAGCTGCCGGAAGCGCAGACCGACTATATCTTCGCGGTGATCGGCGAGGAGTTCGGCGCGATCGCCTGCGTGTTGCTGGCTGTCCTCTACCTCGCCATCGTGCTGCGCGTGCTGCTGCAACTGCTCGACGAGGAGGAGCCGTTCGTGGTCCTCGCGGCCGCCGGCCTCGCCACCCAGTTCGGGCTGCAGGCGGCAATCAACATGATGGTCAACCTGAAGCTGATGCCGTCCAAGGGCATGACGCTGCCGTTCGTCAGCCACGGCGGGTCGTCGTTCCTGGCGCTGTCGCTGGGCATCGGGCTGCTGCTGGCGCTGACCCGGCGCAACCGTTTCCTCAAGAACTCGGCGTGGGCGGCGACATGAGCCGCTCCGTGGCACGGGCAACGTGAAGCACTTCGTCGTCGCGGCGGGCGGCACCGGGGGCCACATGGTGCCTGCCTCCGTCGTGGCGCGCGAACTCATGGCGCGCGGCCACCGGGTGACGTTGCTAACCGACGCGCGGGGACTGCGCTTCCCCGGGCTGTTCGAGGGCATCACCAGCCGCATCGTCGAGTCCGCGGTGCTGTCGCTGCGCCGCCCGGTCCGCATGGCCAGCGCGATCTGGCGCGGCCGGCGCGACGCAATCCGTTTCCTGCGCGCCGAGCAAGTCGCCGGCGTGATCGGCTTTGGCGGCTACCCGTCGTTGCCGCCGCTGCTCGCCGCCTCGGCGCTCGGCACGCCGACCATCCTGCACGAGCAGAACGCGGTGTTCGGGCGCACCAACCGCTTCATGGCGGGCCGCGCCACCCGCATCGCGACGAGTTTCGCGGGCACGCGGCGGCTGGCGGCGAAATATGCGGGCAAGACCGTGCTGACCGGCCTGCCGGTACGGGCCGACGTGCGCGGCATCGCCCCCGCCCCCGCAGGCGACCTGATCAACCTGCTCGTCGTCGGCGGTAGCCAGGGCGCGTCGATCCTGTCGCGGGTGGTGCCCGCGGGCATCGCGCTGCTGCCGGCCGACCTGAAGTCCCGCCTGCTGGTCGTGCAGCAGTGCCGGGCGGAGGACCTCGACGCGGTCCGCGCCGCCTATGCCGCGCAGGGCATCGCGGCCGAATGCGCCAGTTACTTTGCCGACCTGCCGGCACGGCTGGCGGCGGCCCACCTCGTCATCGCGCGCTCGGGAGCTTCGACGATGGCCGAGCTGGCCGCCGCCGGGCGCCCGGCGATCCTGGTGCCGTTCGCCGCCGCGATGGATGACCACCAGACCGCCAACGCCGCCGAATTCGCTGCCGCAGGGGGCGGCCCGGTGTTGAGCGAGAAGGCCTTCACCCCGGACGCGCTCCGCGGCGCACTTGTTTCGCTGCTGACCGTGCCGGGCGCGCTGGAAAATGCCGCGCGGGCCGCTAGGAGTGTCGGTCGCCCCGACGCGGGCGCGCGGGTCGCCGACCTTGCGATCTCACTGGGGACCCCATGACCGGCATCGGCATCGACATCGGCACGATCCATTTCGTCGGCATCGGCGGCATCGGCATGTCGGGCATTGCCGAGGTCATGGCCAACCTCGGCTACCGCGTGCAGGGCAGCGACGTCGCGGAGAGCTACGTCATCGCGCACCTGCGCGAGCGCGGCATCGACGTGATGATCGGCCACGCCGCCGATAATCTGAAGGACGCCGCGGTCGTCGTCACCTCGACCGCGATTCTGCGCAGCAACCCTGAGGTCGTCGCGGCGCTGGAACGGCGCATCCCCGTCGTCCGCCGTGCCGAGATGTTGGCCGAGCTGATGCGGCTGAAGTCATGTGTCGCGGTGGCGGGCACGCACGGCAAGACGACGACGACCTCGATGATCGCGGCATTGCTCGACGCCGGCGGCATGGACCCGACGGTGATCAACGGCGGCATCATCAACACCTACGGCTCGAACGCCCGGCTCGGCGGCGGCGACTGGATGGTGGTGGAAGCCGACGAGAGCGACGGCAGCTTCCTGCGGCTCGGCGGCACCATCGGCGTCGTCACCAACATCGACCCCGAGCACCTCGACCATTACGGCGACTTCCAGGCGGTCAAGGACGCGTTCGTCGAGTTCGTCGAGCATGTGCCGTTCTACGGTGCCGGCGTGCTGTGCATCGATCATCCGGAGGTGCAGGCGATGCTGCCGCGCGTCAGCGACCGGCGGCTGGTCACCTACGGCTTCTCGGCGCAGGCCGACGTGCGCGGCGAGAACGTCAAGCCGGTGCCGGGCGGCAACGAGTTCGATGTCATCCTGCGGTTCCGCGGGGCGGAGCGGCGCATCGCCGGGTTGATGCTGCCGATGCCGGGGCGGCACAATGTCCAGAACGCGCTCGCCGCGGTGGCGGTGGCGAACGAGCTGCAGATCGGCGACGACGCGATCCGCTCGGGCTTCGCCAACTTCGGCGGGGTCAAGCGGCGCTTCACCAAGGTCGGCGAGGTCGACGGCATGCTGGTCATCGACGATTATGGTCACCATCCGGTCGAGATCCGCGCCGTGCTCGCCGCCGCCCGCGAAGGCGCGCAGGGGCGTGTGCTGGCGGTGGTGCAGCCGCACCGCTTCACCCGGTTGCGCGACCTGATGGCGGAGTTCCAGACCGCCTTCAACGACGCCGACGGGGTGTGGGTGGCACCCGTCTACACCGCCGGCGAGGCCCCGATCGAGGGCGTCGACGCGGAGGCGCTGGCGACCGGCCTGAAGCGCAGCGGCCACCGCCTGATCTTCACCACCGACAGCGCCGTCATGCTCGCCGAGCAGCTCGCCGAGGAAGCGCGACCGGGCGACATGATCGTCTGCCTCGGTGCCGGCGACATCACCAAGTGGGCGGCGGGCCTCGCCGACGGCATCCGCAAGGCGCGGGCGGTATGATGGCGGCGGTCGCTCCTGCCGCCGTTCGTGGCCGACTGACCGCGGGCGCGCCGCTGGCGCCGCTGATCTGGTTCAAGACCGGCGGCGCGGCCGAGCAACTGTTCGAGCCCGCCGATGCGGACGACCTTGGCGCCTTCCTGCGCGGCCTCGACCCGGCGACCCCGCTGCTGCCGCTCGGGCTGGGCTCCAACCTGATTGTTCGCGACGGCGGCGTGGCCGGGGTGACGGTTCGGCTGGGCAAGGCGTTCGCGAGCATTGCTGTCGAGGGCGGCACCGTCCGCGCCGGGGCGGGCGCGCCGGGCATCGCGGTCGCCAGCGCCGCGCGCGATGCCAGCCTCGCGGGCCTCGAATTCCTGCGCGGGATCCCCGGTACGGCGGGCGGCGCGGTGCGGATGAACGCCGGGGCTTATGGCCGCGAAGTGGCGGACATCCTCATCGAGGCGACGGTCGTGCGGCGCTCCGGCGCGGTCGAGATGATGCCCGCCAGCGCGTTCGGCTTCAGCTACCGCCATTCGGCGCTCCCCGCCGGCGACATCGTCGTCGAGGCGGTGTTCCGTGGGCTCCCGGGCGACCGCGCGACGATCGCCGCCGAGATGGACCGCATCGCCGCCGAGCGTGAGGCGTCGCAACCGCTGCGCTCGCGCACCGGCGGCTCGACCTTCAAAAACCCGCCCGGCGAAAAGGCGTGGCAACTCGTCGACGCCGCCGGCTGCCGCGGCCTCAGGGTCGGCGGCGCGCAGGTCAGCGAGAAGCACACCAATTTCCTCATCAACACCGGCGACGCCACCAGTGCCGATATCGAGACGCTGGGCGACGAGGTCCGCGCCCGCGTGCTCGCCCATTCCGGCATCGCGCTGGAGTGGGAAATCGAGCGGGTGGGGCGCGCATGAAGGTCGCGGTCCTGATGGGCGGCTGGTCGGCGGAGCGCGAGGTGTCGCTGACCTCAGGGCGGGGCATTGCCGCCGCGCTGGAGCGGCTGGGGCATGACGTCACGACCATCGACATGGGCCACGACGTCGCTGCGCGGCTGGCCGAGGCCGCGCCCGACGTGGTCTTCAATGCGCTGCACGGCACGCCCGGCGAGGACGGCAGTGTGCAGGGCCTGCTCGACCTGATGGGGCTGAAATACACGCACTCCGGCCTGCGCACGTCCGCCATCGCCATCGACAAGCTGCTAACCAAGGCGGTTCTGGTGCCGCTGGGCATCAGGATGCCCGGCGGGCACGTCGTGCGGTCGGCGGACCTCCACGCCGGCGACCCGCTGCCGCGTCCCTATGTGCTGAAGCCCGTGAACGAGGGCTCGTCGGTCGGCGTCGCCATCGTCACCGACCAGTCGAACTGCGGCAACCCGATCGCCGCCGCTGCGGAAGGCCCGTGGCGGCGCTTCGACGAGCTGCTCGCCGAGCCGTTCATCGCCGGCCACGAGCTGACTGTCGCGGTCCTCGACGGCGAGGCGCTGGCCGTCACCGAACTGAAGGCGACGCGCGGCTTCTACGACTATGACGCCAAATACACCGACGGGCTGACCGTCCACGTCTGCCCCGCCGCGCTTCCGGCCGAGGTCGAGGCGATGGCGCTGAAGATGGCGGCCGACGCCCACGCCGCGCTCGGCTGCCGGGGTGCGTCGCGCTCCGACTTCCGCTGGGACGACGCACAGGGCGAGGCCGGGCTGTTCCTGCTCGAGGTCAACACCCAGCCCGGCATGACGCCGCTGAGCCTGGTGCCCGAGCAGGCGAAGTATCGCGGCATCGGCTACGACGAACTCGTCGGCCGCATCCTGGCGAGCGCGGCATGACCCGGACCGTCCAGCGCCGCGGCCAGACCCGCAAGCCCGCCGCCCGTGCCAAGCGCCCGCCGCCGCCGAAGCTGGTGGCGCTGCCGGTTTCGCCGCGCAACTTCTACCTGCGCGTCGCCGGGGCCTTCGCGGCGCTGTCGCTCGTCGCCGCCCTTGTCGTCGTCACGGTCATGGGCCTGCCGCAGCGCTGGTGGCAGCAGTCCGCGGTCGCTGCCGCCGATGCCGGCTTCGAGGTCCGCCATGTCGAGATCAGCGGGCTGCACCACCTGCAGCGCCTTCCCGTCTATGCCGCCGCGCTCGACGGCGCGACCAATTCGATGCTGCTTGTCGATCTCAAGGAATCACGCGCCCGGCTGCGGGCGCTGCCATGGGTCGCCGACGCCAGCGTCGGGCGGCGGCTGCCGGATACGTTGATCGTCGACATCGTCGAGCGGCGGCCGGTGGCGCTGTGGCAGTTCCGCCAGCGTGTCGTCGCCATCGACAAGACCGGCGCGGAACTGACCGGCGACAAGCTCGAGCGGTTCGGGCAATTACCGCTGGTCGTCGGTCCGGGGGCCAACCGGCAGGCCGGCGCGATCCTTGCGCGGCTGGACAAGCATCCGGCGCTGGCCCGGAATGTCGAGGTGGCACTGCTCGTCGGCGGGCGGCGCTGGGACCTGCGGCTGAAGACCGGCGAGACCATGGCGCTGCCCGAGGGCGACGCGGCGACCGAGCGCGCGCTGGTCCAGTTCGCGACGCTCGACCGCAGCCGCGGCCTGCTCGCCAAGGGCTTCACCCGCTTCGATTTGCGCACCCCTGACAAACTGACACTGCGCGGCCCCGGCATCCGCCAGGCGCTCGACGCCGCCGCCAAGGCACCGAAGTCCGACAAGATCGACTTCGTGACATGAGTGCCAAGCCGATCTCCAAGCCGCTGGCCAAGATCGTCCGCGGCGAGCGCACCGTCGCGGTGCTCGACGTCGGCACCTCAAAGGTCGCCGCGCTGATCGCGCTCGTCGGCAACGACGGTGCGCCGCGCGTCATCGGCGTCGGGCAACGGTTTTGCCAGGGGCTCAGGCGCGGTCTGGTCGCCGACATGGAGCGCACCGAGGCGGCGATCCGCGCCGCGATGGACCAGGCCGAGCGTAACGCCGGGGTGCAGGTCGAGGATGTCGTCGTCAACCTGTCGGCGGGCGGCCTCGACAGCCATGTCACCGCGGTCGAAATCGATATCGGCGGCCACCGCATCGCCGCCGACGACATGACCCGGCTGATGACCGAGGGTCGCGCCCGCATTGAGCCCGGCGCGCGCTCGGTGCTGCACGCCGCGCCGGCGCTGTTCGCCATCGATGGGGCGAGTGTCGAGGCGCCGCTGGGGTTCCATGCCGACCGGTTGGGCATGGATATCCATGTCGTCACCGCCGACACGCCGCCGATCCGCAACCTCGACCTCGCGGTGCGCAGCGCGCACCTGAACGTCTTCAGGATGGTCGCGTCGCCGGTCGCCGCCAGTTACGCCTGCCTGGTCCGGGAAGAGCGCGAGCTCGGCGTCGCGCTGGTCGAGATCGGGGCCGGGGTCACCAACATCGCGGTGCACATGCTGGGGCAGCTGATCGGCGTCGCGACGGTGCCGATGGGGGCGGGCGACATCACCAGCGACATCGCCTCCGCCTTCGCCACCAAGCGCGTCCATGCCGAGCGGCTGAAAGTCCTCTACGGCGCGGCAATTGCCAGCCCCAAGGACAGTCATGAGGGGCTGGAGATCATGCCGATCAGCGACGACGATAACGCCGAACCCCGGCGGGTGCCGACGGCGCAGATGATCGGCGTGATCCGCCACCGCCTCGACGCGCTGTTCGGCGATGTCGCAAAGGCGCTGGCCGAACTCGGCTATGTCGGCCCGCAGGCGCGGCAGGTGGTGCTGACCGGCGGCGGCGCGGAGCTGCGCGCGATTAGCGATTTCGCCGCCGGCGTGCTCGGCCGCTCGGTCCGGATCGGGCGGCCGCGCGGCCTGACGGCGCTGCCCGAGGCGCAGTCGGGTGCGGCCTTCGCGACCCTCGCCGGCCTGGCGCTGTATGCCGCCGCCGACGTGCCCGACCTCTACCACGCCCGCTCCGGCAAGGTGACGCCGATCGCGTTGCCGCGCCCCGGCGGCTGGGGCGGAATGTGGGGAAAACTCAAAAGCAGCATTTGAACGCCGGCCACTTGTAATGGTATGCGAAACTCAAGGGAGATACGACATGCTGGAACTGCAGAGGCCGCAGCTGACGGAGCTCAAGCCGCGCATCACCGTCGTCGGGGTCGGCGGCGCAGGCGGTAACGCGGTCGCTAACATGATCGCGGCGCAGCTGCAGGGGGTCGACTTCGTTGTCGCCAACACCGACGCGCAGGCCCTGGCGGCGTCGAAAGCTGAAACCCGCATCCAGCTCGGCCTGAAGATCACGCAGGGGCTCGGTGCCGGCTCCCGGCCCGAGATCGGCAAGGCGTCGGCCGAAGAGACGCTCGATCAGCTCGAGACCGCACTCGAGGGCTGCCACATGTGCTTCATCACCGCCGGTATGGGCGGTGGCACCGGCACCGGCGCGGCCCCGGTGGTTGCCCGCGCGGCGCGCGAGAAGGGTATCCTGACCGTCGGCGTTGTCACCAAGCCGTTCGCCTTCGAAGGCCTGCGCCGGATGCGCGCCGCGGAGGAAGGCATCCTCGAGCTGCAGAGCCAGGTCGACACGCTGATCATCATCCCCAACCAGAACCTGTTCCTGATCGCCAATGCCAACACCACCTTCAAGGAGGCGTTCGGCATGGCCGACCAGGTCCTTCATCAGGGGGTCCGCGGCATCACCGACCTGATGATCATGCCCGGCCTGATCAACCTCGACTTCGCCGATATCCGCACCGTCATGTCGGAAATGGGCAAGGCGATGATGGGCACCGGCGAAGCGAGCGGCGAGCGCCGCGCCATCGAGGCGGCGGAGAAGGCGATCGCCAATCCGCTGCTCGACGAGGTGTCAATGCGCGGCGCCAAGGGTGTCATCATCAACATCACCGGCGGCGACGACCTGCGCCTGCACGAAGTCGACGAGGCCGCGACCCACATCCGCGAGATGGTCGACCCCGACGCCAACATCATCGTCGGCTCGGCATTCAACCCGGACCTTAACGGCATGATGCGCGTGTCGGTCGTGGCGACCGGCATCGACGTCGTCGCGCGCAGCCCCGCCGCCGTCAGCCCGGGCCGTTCGACGATCTTCCAGCGCACGACGAGCGTCTTCGACGGGCCGACGGTGACGGTTCCCGGTCGTACTCCGTCAATCGCCGGGCCGATCGACCCGGACGTCGAGGGCCTCAGGCGCGACGTGTTCGAAGCCGAACCGCTGCCGCTTGCCAAACCATTAATTGATGCCAGCGACGAGCTCGATCTCGCGCTCGCCGAGCAGATCGACGACGCGCCGGAGCAGATGCTGGCCAGCTTCACGCCCAAGACCGGCACCGCCGCGCCGGTGATCCCGATCCGCGCCCCCGAGCCGGAGCCTGAGGCCGAGCCGCAGACGCTGTTCCAGAAGATGATCGGACTCGGTCGCACCATCAAGCCCGCGCCGTCGCGGCTGCCGTCGACGCTCGCCCCCGAGCCCGAGGTCCAGCCCGAAGCCGCAACCGACGTCGCGATCCCGTCGTTCCTGCGCCGGCAGGGCAACGAGTAAGTTGACCGCGGCCCTCGGCGCGCGGCATCTGCCGGGCTTTGGGGAGACGTACATGCCCGGACCGCTCGACGGCCTGCGGATCATCGAGCTGGCCGGCATCGGGCCGGGACCATTCGCGGGCATGATGCTCGCCGACCACGGCGCCGAGGTGATCCGCGTCGAACGGCCCGACACCCGTGTCGATGCGCGCGACCCGCTGCTGCGCTCGCGCCGCGTCGTGCAGGTCGATCTCAAGCAGCCGGAGGGCATCGCGCTGGTCCGCGAGTTGGCCAACGGTGCGGACGGGCTGTTCGAGGGCTTCCGCCCCGGCGTTACCGAGCGGCTCGGGCTGGGGCCGGACGTACTGCTCGCCGACAATCCGCGGCTCGTCTATGGCCGCATGACCGGCTGGGGCCAGACCGGGCCGTACGCGCAGGCGGCGGGCCACGACATCAACTACATCGCGCTGGCGGGTGCGCTGCACGGCTACGGTCGGGCGGGCGAGAAGCCGACGCCGCCGATCAACATGGTCGGCGATTTCGGCGGCGGCGGCATGATGCTGGCGTTCGGCATGGTCAGCGCCCTGCTGCACGCGGCAAAGACCGGCGAAGGGCAGGTCATCGACGTCGCGATGACCGACGGCGCTGCGGTGCTGTCGGCGATGATCTGGGGCTTCCGCGCCAACGGCATGTGGAGCGACGCGCGCGGCACCAATCTGCTCGATACCGGCGCGCACTTCTACGACACCTATGAAACCGCTGACGGCAAATGGCTGTCGATCGGCAGTATCGAGCCGCAATTCTATGCCGAGCTGCGGCGCTTGGCCGGCCTCGCCGACGACCGTGACTTCGACGCGCAGATGGACCGCGCCGCGTGGGGGCCGCTGAAGGCAAAGCTGACCGCGCTGTTCCTGACCAGGACACGCGACGAGTGGTGCGCGCTGATGGAGATGACCGACGTCTGCTTCGCCCCGGTGCTGAGCATGGGCGAAGCCCCCGCCCACCCGCACAACGCCGCGCGCGCGACCTTCGTGGAGGCGGGCGGCGTGGTCCAGCCGGCACCTGCGCCGCGCTATTCGGTCAGCGCGACGGTTGCCCCGGCAATGGCCGCCGCGCCCGACAGTGCCGCGGTGCTGGCGAGCCTTGGCGTCGCCCCGGACCATGTCGCGGCACTGCGGGCGGCTGGCGTGATCGGGTGATCGCCCGCTACGCCACCGACCCTGCGAACAGCCGCGGCCGCCTGCACCCCGAGGCGGCAAGCGCCACCCGCGACGCCTTTCAGCGCGACCGCGACCGCATCGTGCACTCGTCGGGTTTCCGCCGCCTGCGCGACAAGACTCAGGTGTTCGTGCGCCCCGACGGTGACCATTTCCGCGTCCGCCTGACGCACAGCCTGGAGGTCGCGCAGATCGCGCGTACGCTGGCCCGCGCGCTTGCATTGAACGAGGACCTGACCGAGGCCTGCGCGCTCGCCCACGATCTCGGCCACCCACCATTCGGGCATAGCGGCGAGGATGCCTTGCAGGCGGCGATGAGCCCGTTCGGCGGCTTTGATCACAATGCCCAGACGGTGCGCGTGCTGACCCGGCTGGAGCAGCGCTACCCCGGCTTCGACGGCCTGAACCTCAGCTGGGAGACGGTCGAGGGGCTGGCCAAGCACAATGGCCCGGTCACCGCCCCGCCGTGGGCACTGGCGGAAATCGACGGCGCCTGGCCGCTCGACCTCGCCACCTGGCCGGGGCTGGAAGCGCAGGTGGCGGCGCTGGCGGACGACATCGCCTACGACAACCACGACCTCGACGACGGGCTGCGCGCCGGGCTGTTTACACTCGATGAGCTGTTGAGCGTGCCGTTCACCGCCGATTGTTGGGCGGCGGTCCGGGGGCGCTGGCCGGGCGTCAGCGCGAAGCGCCGTTTGATCCCCGAGCTGGTGCGCGAGCAGATCGGGCGGCTGACCACCGATTTGCTCACCGAGACGCGGCGTCGGCTGGCGGCGGCGGCCCCGGCGTCGGTGGCCGACGTGCGTGCCGCCGGCCGGGCGCTGGCGGGATTTTCCGAGGCGACGGCGCACGAGACCGCGGCGCTGAAGGCCTTCCTGAAGGCGCGCATGTACCGCCATCCAAGCGTGCGGGTGCTGCGCGACCCGTCGCAGCGTGTCGTCGCGGAACTGTTCGCGGTGCTCCACGCCGCCCCCGAAAAGCTGCCGCCGCGCTGGCGCGACACGCTGCCGGCCGTCGAGCCGGACCGCGCCCGCCACATCGCCGACTTCATCGCCGGCATGACCGACCGCTTCGCCATCCGCCAGTACGAGGCGCTGGTCGGGCCCTCGCCGCTGCCCGAGGGCGTCACCTTCTGAGCTTCACGCCGGGCAGATGAAGGCGCTGACATAGCCGGGCGTCGGCTTGAGGCTGGCGACCTGGACGGAGAAGCCGCCGCCGGCCACCCGTGCCAGTTCGTTGGCGACGCCGCGCTCCCCTTCGCTGTCGATGCGGATCACCTGACCCGTCACGTTGTAGAAGCCCGACGCCTGGCTGGCCTCGCCGAGCGCACGCACGCGCCACGGAGCGGTGGCGGTCAGCGGCCGCTTGCCGAGCAGGGCGTTGGCGGCGGCGAGCGCGTCCGCCGATTCCGCCTTGCCGGCGCACCAGAAGATGTCGACGCGGGTGCGGTCGAGCGGGGTGGTGGCCGGCGCGGCGGGCACAGTGCCGGTCGCTGCCTCCAGGATCGAGGGCTTTGGCACTTCGGCCTTGGCGAGCTTGGTGAGCGCGCTGGTGGCACTGGCGCCGATCGAGTCGAGCCGCGCATATTGCGCCTGCAACTGGTCGGCCTGAGCGCCGGTCGCGGTCTTCGACAATTCGGCGATCTCGGCCTTGTAGGTCTCGGTCTGGGTCTTGATGACGGCGAGGATGCCCTGGGTGTTCAGTCCGCCCGTCTCGTCGGCATCGCGGGTCATCAGCCCGGCGAGCGCCATCAGGCCTTCCAGTCGGGAGATGCGGGTGGCCCGGTCCGACTTCGCGTCGACGACGACATTGTCGAAGCGCGCCATGATGTCGGACGCGAACTTGCGTTCCTCGCCGATGCGGACGATCTGCGTCTTCAGCCGTTCGATGTCCTGCGCCGACCGGTTGTTGAGAAAGACGTTGAGCACCCCGAGCAGCGCTGCCGCGCCGCTGGCCGCCGGTACGAACCAGTCCTTGAACTCCGCCACGTGCGTCCCCTTCAATTGTCCGGCAGGCCCTTGACGATCAGCGTGCCGGCACCCGCCGCCTGCGTCTTGACCTGGCAGCGGTTGCGGGGATCGAAGGACAGATGGACGATGGCGCGGCTGGTCTCCAGGATCAACTGGTCGAACTTCAACTGGCCGTCGCGCATCGCCTCCGCCAGCCGCCGCGCGCACATCAATGGCGTCAGCTCGGCGACCCGGAAGTCGCCCGCGAAGCCGAGTGGATGCGCCGACGTCGGCGTGCCCTTGACCGCTTTGTTGACCCGCGGGTTGCGGTAGCCGGAGGTGATGACGATGACCCGGTTGCCGAGGATCGCGCGCGCCTGCTCGAAGCCGGCGGCGGTGCGCTTCAGGTTCTCGAGGTGCTGCGGCGTCGGCATGTTGGCGTCGCCCAGCGCCTCGGCGGTGTCCGAGACGGTAAATTCCTTCAAGCTGAAATGCTGGCTCAGCTGCATGGCAATTCCCCCTGCCGCATATTCCCGCTAGACCGCCGCACTTCCCCGACCGACGGACCTGCCTTGACCACGCTATATCATAAGTTCGAAGCCCATGTCGCCGACGCCCTCGCCCGCCTCGCCGCCGACGGCGACCTGCCGGCGGGCCTCGACCTTCGCAATGTCGCGGTCGAGCCGCCGCGCGACGCCGCGAACGGCGACCTCGCCACCAACGCCGCGATGGTGCTGGCGAAGCCAGCGGGGCTGAAGCCGCGCGACATCGCCATGATGCTGGCACAGAAGCTCGCTCGCCTGCCCGACGTCGACAGCGCCGAGCCGGCCGGGCCGGGCTTCCTTAACCTGACGCTGACGCCGGACGTGTGGCGCGCCGAGCTGGCGGCGATCCTGTCGGACGGCGTCGACTATGGCCGCTCCGACCTCGGTAAGGGCACCACGGTCAACGTCGAATATGTCTCCGCCAACCCGACCGGCCCGATGCATATGGGACACTGTCGGGGCGCTGTGGTCGGCGACGCGCTCGCCGATATCCTCGCCTATTCCGGCTTCAAGGTGACGCGGGAATATTACGTCAACGACGCCGGCGGGCAGGTCGATACGCTCGCCCGCTCGGTCCACCTGCGCTACCGCGAGGCGCTGGGCGCGACGATCGAGATTCCGGAAGGCCTGTATCCAGGCGATTACCTGGTCCCGGTCGGCGAGGCGCTGGCGGCCGAGTACGGCGACCGCTACGTCGCCGCGCCCGAAAGCGAATGGCTGGTGCTGTTCCGCAAGGACGCGGTGCGCCGGATGATGGACCTGATCCGCGCCGACCTGAAATTGCTCGGCATCGAACATGACGTGGTATCGTTCGAAAGCGACGTACAGGCCGCGAAAAAGCCGGAAGCGGCCGAAGCGACGTTGCGCGCCGCAGGGCTGATCTACGACGGCCAGCTCGAAGCGCCCAAGGGGCGCGAGCCGGACGACGACTGGGAGCCGGTGACGCTGCCGCTGTTCCGCGCTACGCAGTTCGGCGACGACCAGGACCGGCCGATCAAGAAGTCCGACGGCAGCTGGACCTATTTCGGCGCCGACATGGCCTACCATTACCAGAAGGCCGAGAGCGCCGATCAGCTGATCGACATCTGGGGCGCGGACCACGGCGGCACGGTCAAGCGTATCCGGGCGGCGGTGCAGGCGCTGACCGGCGGCAAGCCGTTCGACGTCAAGCTGATCCAGATGGTGCGGCTGCTGCGCGCCGGCGAACCGGTCAAGATGTCGAAGCGGTCCGGCTCGTTCGTGACGCTGGCCGACGTGGTGCGCGAGGTCGGCAAGGACGTCGTGCGCTTCATGATGCTGACCAAGCGCGCTGACAGCCAGCTCGATTTCGACTTCGCGCTGGTGGTCGATCAGTCGCGCGACAACCCGGTGTTCTACGTCCAGTACGCCCACGCCCGCATCCACTCGATCCAGCGCCGCGCCGCGGAGGCCGGCATGGTGCTGCCCGCCGAACCCGACCTGACGCGCCTCGACGACGAGGAACTGGGGCTGGTCAAATTGTGCGCGCAGTGGCCGCGCACCGTGGCGGCGGCGGCGACGAGCCATGAGCCGCACCGCATCGCCTTCTACCTCGGCGACCTGGCGGCGGCCTTCCATTCGCTGTGGAACCGCGGCAACGACGATCCGTCGCGGCGCTTCGTCATCGAGGCCGATCCGGCGCTTACCGCGGCACGGCTGGCGCTGGCGCGGGGGGTGGGGCAGATTATCCGCAACGGCCTCGGCCTGATGGGGGTCGAGCCGGTCGAGGAACTCAACTAGTGGCCCGGCGTGACCCCGATACCGACGACGAGGCGCCCTGGCTGTCGAGCGTCGAAGCCGATCGCGACACCACGACGTTCGTGCCGCAGCGCCGCCTGATCGCCGGCATCGCGGTGTTCCTGCTGCTGCTGGCGATCATCGTCGGCGGCATCTGGTGGGTCACCGAACGGTCCCGGCAGGGCGGCAGCAGCATCGCCGCGGCGACGCCCGAGGATGCGCCGCTGATCCCTGCCGACCCCGGCCCCTACAAGGTGCCGCCCGGCGCCGACGACCCGACCGGCCTGAAGGTCGATGGCGCGGGCAACACCATCTACGCGACCGGCGAGGGCGAGACCGTTACCGGCGCGCTCGACCCCAATGCGATGCCGGAGGACCCGTTGCCGCGCCCCGGCTCCGCGCCGACCGAGCTGCTGCCGACCGAAGGCGCTTCCGAAACCGTGGCGATCCCGCCCGCCGGGGCGAAGCCCGCGCTGCCGAAACCCGCCGCGCCGACGCCCGTCGAGGTCGCGGTTGCCGCCGCGCCGGTGAAGCCGCTGCCCAAGCCGGTGGCGGCGACCCCCGAGGCCAAGCCGGTCAAGGCGACGGGCAGCGCGGCACTGCAGCTCGGCGCCTTCTCGACCAGCGCGGCCGCCGACAGTGTCTGGAGCGACTATGCCAAGCGCTTCAAGTATCTCGCCGGCCTCGGCAAGTCGGTGCAGAAGGTCGAGCGCGGCGACAAGACGCTGTACCGCCTGCGCGCCACTGGCGTCGCCGACCGTGCCGCGGCGACGGACCTGTGCTCGCGGCTGAAGATCGCCGGCGTCGAGTGTGTGGTGGCGTCGTGACGCCGTTGTTCCTCGGCCTGAGCGGCCCACTCCTGACCGACGACGAACGTGCGCTGTGCCGCGCTGCTGACCCCGCCGGCTACATCGTCTTCACGCGCAACTGCATCGATCCTGGGCAATTGCTCGCGCTGACCGACTCGCTGCGCGATCTGGCGGGCCGCGACGTGCCCATCCTGATCGACCAGGAAGGCGGGCGCGTCGCCCGGCTGCAGCCGCCGCACTGGCCGCTGTTCCCGGCCGCCGCGAGCTTCGGGGCGCTGTACGATATCGCGCCCATCTCGGCGATCGAGGCGGCGCGGGTCAATGCCCAGGCCATCGCGCTGACGCTGCGCGCGGTCGGGGTGAACGTCGACTGCCTGCCGCTGCTCGACGTGCCCCAGCCCGACGGCCACGGCATCATCGGCGACCGCGCCTATGCCACCGACCCGATGTGGGTCGCGGCGCTGGGCAAGGCGACGCTCGACGGCCTGCGCGCCGGCGGGGTCTGCGGCGTCGTCAAGCACATCCCCGGCCACGGCCGCGCCCGCGTCGACAGCCACCTCGACCTGCCGGTCGTCGAGGCGTCGCGGGCGGAACTGGAAATCGACTTCGAGCCGTTCCGCACCTTGCACGCCGCGCCGATGGCGATGACCGCGCACGTCGTCTACACCGCGCTCGACCCGGATCGCTGCGCCACCCTGTCGCCGGTCGTGATCGCCGAAACCATCCGGGGATCGATCGGCTTCGACGGCCTGCTGATGTCCGACGACCTCGGCATGAAGGCGCTCGGCCACGGCAGCGCCGGCAGCAATTCGGTCGACGACTTCGGCGCGCGGGCGCTCAACGCGCTCGACGCCGGCTGCGACATCGCGCTCCACTGTTCGGGCGACTTCGCCGAGATGCGCGCCATCGTCGATGCCGTGCCGCAGATCAGCGCCGAAGCCGCCCGGCGGCTGGCCGCGGCAATGGCGTGGACGACCACCCGCGACCCGCGCGAGATCGACGACCTTGTCGCCAAGCGCGACGCCCTGCTGGCGCTGACGTGAACGGCCGCGTGTGAACGATAGCGAGGTCCTCAACCTCAGCCTCGACGGCTGGGAGGGCCCGCTCGACCTGCTGCTGACGCTGGCCCGCGCCCAGAAGGTCGATCTCGCGAAACTGTCGATTCTCGATCTCGTCGACCAGTACCTGGTGTTCATCGCCGATGCCCGCGCGCTGCGGCTGGAGCTGGCGGCGGACTATCTCGTGATGGCGGCGTGGCTGGCGTACCTCAAGTCCTGCCTGCTGCTGCCGCCCGATCCGGAGGCCGATCCCGACCCGCACGATCTCGCGCTGCGCCTGCAGTGGCAGCTACAGCGGCTCGACGCGATGCGCGACGCTGGCGGGCGGCTGATGGGCCGCGACCTGCTCGGGCGCGAGACCTTTCGCCGCGCCGCGCCGGAGGGGCTGAAGCTGCAGCTCGTCGCCCGCTACGACTGCTCGCTGTACGAGGTGCTCAGCGCCTATGGCGCGATCCGGGCGCGGACGGCGGGCGGGGTCTACCGCATCCGGCGGCGCGCCGTGCTGGCGCTCGACGAGGCGATCGAGCGGCTGGAGCGGCTGCTCGGCGCGGCGCTTGACTGGACCGAGCTGGCGCGCTTCCTGCCGCCGTCGGACGAGCCCGACTACCGGCGCTCGGCGCTGGCCAGCATTTTCGTTGCGGCGCTCGAACTGACCCGCCAGGGGCATGCCGACCTGAGCCAGGGCGAGGCCTTCGGGCCGCTGCTGCTGCGGTCGCGCCGGTGAGCCTGGTGCGCGAACTGGAGGCGCTGCTGTTCGCCACCACCACCCCGATGACCCCGGCCGAGCTGGCGCGCTACCTGCCCGAAGGCACTGAAGTTGATCCCCTCTTGCGCGAGCTGGCGGACAGCTACGCGGGGCGGGGCATCGTCGTCGTCGAGCGGGGCGGGCGCTGGCTGTTCCAGACCGCGCCGGACCTCGCACACGTCCTCGCGCCGTCGCGGGAGCGGCCCGCCAAGCTGTCGCGCGCCGCGGTCGAGACGCTCGCCATCGTCGCCTATCACGAGCCGGTGACCCGCCCCGAGATCGAGGCGATCCGCGGTGTTGGCGTGTCCGGCGGCACGCTCGACGTGCTGATGGAAGCCGGCTGGGTGCGCCCCGCCGGCCGCCGCGAGACACCCGGCCGCCCGCTGCAATATGCCACCACGAACGGCTTCCTCGTGCACTTCGGTCTGGCGTCGCGGCGCGACCTGCCGGGCCTTGCCGACCTCAAGGCGGCGGGGCTGCTCGACGTCGAGCCGGTCGACGAGGGTGACAGCGCGGAGGCGGAGGGCTAGGCACCGCCGTCCCGCATCGAAAGCCTGCAATGACCCACGACATCGACGTTCTCGCCATCGGCAACGCGCTGGTCGACGTCATCGTCACCGCCGATCCCGCCTTCCTGACCGGCAACGCCATCCCCAAGGGCTCGATGCGGCTGATCGCCGCCGACGAGGCCGAGCGGCTGTACGCGCTGATGGGGGCCGACACCCGCGAGGTGTCGGGCGGCTCGGCCGCGAACACCGTCGTCGGCGTCGCCGCGATGGGCGGCAAGCCGCAGTTCTTCGGCCGCGTCGCCGACGACCAGCTCGGCCAGATCTTCGCCCACGACATCCGCGCCGCCGGCGTCGCCTTCGACAGCGCGCCCGTCGCCGACGGGCCGCCGACCGGGCGCTGCCTGATCGTCGTCACCCCCGACGGCGACCGCACGATGAGCACCTATCTCGGCGCGTGCCAGGAACTGACCGAGGCCGACATCGACGAGGCGGCGGTGCGCGCCGCCGCGGTGCTGTACCTCGAGGGCTATCTATGGGACCCGGCAGCCCCGCGTGCCGCGATGAAGAAGGCGATCCGCATCGCCCGCGAGGCCGGCCGCAAGGTCGCCTTCACGCTCAGCGACGTGTTCTGCGTCGAGGGCCACCGCGCGGACTTCATCGGGCTGCTGGACGGCCATGTCGACATGATGTTCGGCAACGAGAACGAGGTGCGCGCGCTGTACCAGACCCAGAACCTCGACGAGGCGATGGCCGAACTCGGCAAGCACGCTACCATCGCGGTCGTCACCCGCTCCGAGCATGGCGCGGTGGTGCTGACCGACGGTGCGCGCCACGTCGTGCCGGCGTGCCCGCCGGCGCAGCTGCTCGACACCACCGGGGCCGGCGACCTGTTCGCAGCGGGTTTCCTGGGCGGCTTCGTCGCGGGCCGGTCGCTGCCCGACTGCGCGCGCCAGGGGGCGATCGCCGCGGCCGAGATCATCAGTCACTATGGTGCACGCCCGGAGCGTGACCTGAAAATGCTCGTCGACGCCGCTTTCGCCTGATTTCGGACGCTCCGGCGCACCCTTGAATCCTGTAGACGGGCAGGGCCGTTTGCTTGAGGTCCGGGGATGCGCCGGAGCGTCCCCGGTCACCGACACCGCGGGGTGAAGGGTCAGGACACCCTTACGCCGCCAGGGCCGATCGCTCGCGGCCGCTGCCGAGCACCGGGCGCTGGAAACCATAAAGCTGACGCAGCCGCGGCAGCGTCTCGGGCGAAATGCTGATCTCCAGCGCGCCGACCGGCTGCCCTTCGATATCGGCCGGCATACCCAGCGGCTCGATGTCCCAGCCCACCGCCAGCAACGTCGACAAATAGGCGGTGTGGGTCATCATCGTATAGCGCTTGATGCCGTTCGCCAGCGCGTATTCGACCAGCGCCATGACCAGCTGCATGCGGATGTTCAGCGCGCTTGCCGGCGTCAGGCCGGGCATGGTGCACAGCCGCGTGATCTCCCATACGTCGTCGCCGACCGGCACGTCGCCCTCGCACAGGAAGCCGAACTTCTCGCCGAGCAGATGCGGGCCCGAGGTGCAGACCAGCCGCACCGAGCCGAGGTGGCAACCGGTTTCGGGATCCTCGGCGATCAGATAGACCGCAGCCTCGGTGTCGTACTCGTCCATCTCGAACTCCTCGTCGACGACGGGGATGTTCCATTTCAGCGTATCGACGAAGACGGCCTTGCGGTCGCGGTGCATCTGCGCGACCGTCGTGGCGTGGTCGGGACGATTGGCGGCAGTGACGACGGCGACCATGAGGACATCCTTTCGATAGGGTAGGATGCTTATGCAGCCGTTAGGGTTAATGGGGAATATCCCCGATGAGGGGTAATGAACGAGTCGCGGAATCTTCATGAAACGCAATATCTTGACCTGATACGGCGGGTCTGGACCGATGGCGTCGAGCGCGGCGACCGGACGGGCACCGGCACGCGCGCGCTGTTCGGCGAGACGCTGCGCTTCGACCTGTCGGACGGCACCGTGCCGATCCTGACCACCAAGCGAGTGTTCTGGAAGACCGCGGTGCGCGAGCTGCTGTGGTTCCTCGGCGGCGAGACCTCGATCGTGCCGCTGGTCCGCGACGGCGTGCATATCTGGACCGACTGGCCGCTGGAAAAGTACCGGCAGGCGACCGGCGAGACGCTGGACCGCGACGCCTTCGAGGCGCGGCTGCTGAACGACGATGCCTTTGCCGCGCAGTGGGGCGACCTTGGCCCGGTCTATGGCCATCAGTGGCGGCACTGGCCGCGCTTTCCGGGCGACGTGGAGGGCATCGACCAGATCGCCGCGCTGGTCGACGGCCTGCGCCACAACCCGGCGTCGCGGCGGCACATCTTCACCGGCTGGAACGTCGCCGACCTCGACCGGATGGCGCTGCCGCCGTGCCACATGACCTACCAGTATTTCGTCGCGCCCCAGGTTTCAGGCAGGTCGCGCCTGTCGGGCATCCTCTACCAGCGGTCGTGCGACCTCGGCCTGGGGTTCGCCTTCAACATCTTCGAGGCGTCGATGCTGCTGCGGATGCTCGCCCAGCAGTGCGACCTGCTGCCCGGCGAGGTCGTCTGGATGGGGGCGGACTGCCACCTCTATCTGAATCACGCCGAGCTGGTGGAGACGCAGCTGGCGCGGGCACCCAAGCCGTTCCCCAAACTCAGCTTCACCCGCCGCCCGCCGTCGATCCTCGACTACCGCTTCGAGGACGTGGTGGTCGACGGCTACGACCCCCACCCGGCGATCAGCGCGCCGGTGGCGGTGTGACGCAGCGGAGCGACCCTCCGATGATCGTATCGCTGGTCGTCGCGCGCGCCGACAACGGCGTCATCGGTCGCGACAATGCGCTGCCGTGGCGCATCCCGGCGGACCTCGCGCATTTCAAACGGCTGACGATGGACAAGCCGATCGTCATGGGGCGGCGGACGTTCGAGTCGATCGGCCGGCCGCTGCCGGGGCGGCTCAATATCGTGCTGACCCGCGACCCCGGTTGGCGCGCCGAGGGCGTGACCGTCGCCGCCAGCCTTACCGAAGCGCTCGCCACCGGTGCCCCGGAAGTCGCGATCATCGGCGGCGCGCAGGTCTATGCCGATGCGCTGCCCTTCGCCACGCACGTCCAGCTGACCGAGGTTCATGCCGCGCCGGCGGGCGACACCCTCCTGCCATCATTCGGTCCGGAATGGCGCGAGACGGCGCGCCAGGATCATGCCGCGCAGGGCGACCAGCCGGCGTATAGTTTCGTGACGCTGGAACGGGGGGACGCATGACGCGCGGCGGGAAGATCGGGCTGGGGCTGCTGGGCCTCGTCGTCGTGGCGCTGGCGGCCTTCCTCACCTTCGGCCCCGGCATCGCCGAGGCGGGCATGAACCGTATTCAGGGCAGCGGCGTCTGGCCGGTGTCGGACCGCGCCAGGGCGCTGCACGCGAAGCTGTTCATCGCCGACCTGCACGCCGACACCTTGCTGTGGAAACGCGACTTCGCCGAGGCCGCGACGCGGGGGCACGTCGATCTGCCGCGGCTGCAGCAGGGCCATGTCGCGCTGCAGGTGCTGTCGTCGGTGACCAAGACGCCGAAGAACCAGAATTACGAGAGCAATTCCGACAAGACCGACAACATCACGCTGCTGGCGATCGCGCAGCTGCAGCCGGTGCGGACGTGGGGGTCGCTGCTCGAACGCTCGCTGTGGCATGCGGAGAAGCTGCACCGCGACGTGGCAGCGAACCCGCAGACGCTGCGGCTGGTGCTGACGCAGCGCGATCTCGCCGCGCTGGGCAACGGCCCGGTCGGCACGCTGCTGTCGGTCGAGGGCGCGCAGAACCTCGAAGGCAAGCTCGCCAACCTCGACCGGCTCTACGATGCCGGCTTCCGCATGATCGGGTTGGCGCATTTTTTCGACAACGAGCTCGCCGGCTCGATGCACGGCGAGCGCAGGTACGGGCTGACCCCGTTCGGCCTCAAGGTCATGCGCACGATGGAGGCGAAGGGCATGATCGTCGACGTCGCGCACTGCAGCCACGCCTGCTTCGCCGACATCATGCGGCTGGCGGCGCGCCCCGTCGTGGTCAGCCACGGCGGCGTCAAGGCGACCTGCAACACCAACCGCAACCTGACCGACGACGAGCTGCGCGCGCTGGCGAAGAACGGCGGCGTCATCGGCATCGGCTATTGGGACGCCGCGGTGTGCGCGCCGACCCCGGCCGCGACGGCACGGGCGATCGTCCATGCGATCAGCGTCGCGGGCATCGACCATGTCGGGCTGGGCAGCGACTTCGACGGCTCGGTGACCACCGGCTTCGACACCGCGCACCTCGACGCGGTGACGCAGGCGCTGATCGACGCGGGGCTCAGCGACGCGGCCATCGCCCAGGTCATGGGCGGCAACGTCCGGCGGCTGCTGATGGCGGGGTTGCCCGCCTGACGCGCTGACCGCTACACGCACCGGCATGGAGCGCATCTTCGGCGGGGGCGTCGTGCCGCAGGCTTTGCGCGGCGGCGTCGTCGCGCTCGGCAATTTCGACGGCTTCCACCGCGGGCATCAGGCGGTCGTCGGCCGCGCGCTGGCCAAGGCGCGCAGCGAGGGCCGCCCGGCGCTGGTCGCGACCTTCGATCCGCATCCGGCGCGGCTGTTCCGCCCCGATGCGCCGCCGTTCGCGCTGACCCGCATCCAGCAGCGGCTCGACCTGTTCGAGGCGTTCGGGATGGACGCCACGGTGGTGCTGCCCTTCGACCGCACGCTGGCGGCGGAGACCGCAGAGGGCTTCTGCCGCGACTGGCTGCAGGACCGCATCGGTGCCGCCGCCGTCGTCAGTGGCAACGACTTCACCTTCGGCAAGGGGCGTTCGGGCGACGTCCACGCGCTCGCCGTCATGGGCCAGGCGCACGGATTTTCGGCGGAGGTCGTGCAGCCGGTGGCGCACGCCGGCGGCACCATCTCCTCGACCCGCATCCGGACGCTGCTGCAGGGTGCCGACCCGCAGGGCGCGGCGGCGCTGCTGACCCGGCCCTACACCATCGTCGGCACCGTCGAGCACGGCAACAAGCTGGGGCGCAGCCTTGGCTTCCCGACCGCCAACCTCGATCTCGGGCCGTATCTGCGCCCTGCTTACGGGGTGTATGCGGTGCGGGTCCGGCACGCGGGCGCAACCTACGACGGCGTCGCCAACCTCGGCATCCGACCGATGATCGAGCCGCCGAAGGAGCTGCTGGAGGCGTGGCTGTTCGATTTCGACGGCGATCTTTATGGCCGCGAGCTGGCGGTCGAGCTGATCGCCTGGCTGCGGCCGGAGGCCAAGCTGGACAGCCTCGACGCGCTCAGGGCGCAGATCGCCGCCGATGCGCGTGACGCGCGCGCGGCACTCCGCTAGAGCCACGCCGACCATGGATTACCGCGACACCGTCTTCCTGCCGAAGACCGACTTTCCGATGAAGGCCGGGCTGCCGGCCAAGGAGCCCGAAATCCTCGCCCGCTGGCTGGGCGACGGGCTCGAGGCGCAGCTGCGCGCCGCGAGGCATGGCCGCGAGAAGTTCATCCTCCACGACGGCCCGCCCTATGCCAACGGCGACATCCACATCGGCCACGCGCTCAACCACATCCTCAAGGACCTGGTGGTGCGGACGCAGACTTTGCTCGGCAAGGATGCGCCCTATGTGCCGGGCTGGGACTGCCACGGCCTGCCCATCGAGTGGAAGGTCGAGGAGCAATACCGCGCCAGGAAGCGCAACAAGGACGAGGTGCCCGCGGCCGAATTCCGCGCCGAATGCCGCGCCTATGCGCAGCACTGGGTCGACCGCCAGCGCGAGCAGCTGAAGCGCCTCGGGGTGGGCGGCGACTGGGACCACCCGTACCTGACGATGGACTATGACGCCGAGGCGACCATCGTCCGCGAGCTGCTCAAGTTCGCGGATAGCGGCCAGCTGTACCGGGGCGCCAAGCCGGTGATGTGGTCGCCGGTCGAGAAGACCGCCCTCGCCGAGGCCGAGGTCGAGTACGCCGACATCGTTAGCACCCAGATCGACGTGGCGTTCGAGATCGTGGAGTCGCCGATCGCCGAACTGGTCGGCGCGCATGCGGTGATCTGGACGACGACGCCGTGGACGATCCCGGTCAACCAGGCGATCGCGTATGGGCCGGAGGTTGAGTACGGGCTGGTTGAAGTGATTGATATTCGTGAACCCGCTGATATCCTTTTGCGTGCGCGGCTGACTACCACAGCGCAAGAGCGAGCCTCGCACTTACGTGGCCGAAAATTCCTAGTTGCGCGTCAGCTAGTCATTGAGTTCAATCGTCGTCTTGATACTGCAACTTCGGCCGTCGTTCTATTGCAGGGGACGCCCTTAGTTTCGGATGCCGACCTCGCCGGCACCATCGCCCGCCACCCGATGCACCATCTCGGCGGCTTCTTCGCGCGGCCGCGACCGTTCCTCGCCGGGGACTTCGTCACCACCGAGCAGGGCACCGGTCTCGTCCACATGGCCCCCGACCACGGCGAGGACGACTTCCTGCTGTGCAAGGCGAACGGGCTGGAACCGGTGTTCGCGGTCGAGGGCGACGGGCGGTATCGCGCCGACTGGGCGTGGCTCGGCGGGCAGGGCAGCGTCATCAACGCGAAGTTCAACGCCCCCGACGGGCCGATCTGCAGCGACCTCCGCGACGCCGGCGCGCTGCTGGCGGCGACCGCGGACTATCCGCACAGTTACCCGCACAGCTGGCGCAGCCATGCCAAGCTGATCTTCCGCGCGACGCCGCAATGGTTCGTGCCGATGGACGCTCCCTCCCCCCGAGGGGGGGAGGGAGCGACCCTCCGCGAAACCGCCCTCGCCGCGATAAAGGACACCCGCTGGGTGCCGGAGCGCGGCGAGAACCGCATCCGCGCCATGGTCGAGGGCCGTCCCGACTGGGTGCTCAGCCGCCAGCGTGCGTGGGGCGTGCCGATCACCTTGTTCGTCGATCGCCGCACCGGCGACTATCTGCGCGACCCGGCGGTCAACGCCCGCATCGTCGAGGCCATCGAAGCGGGCGGCGCGGACGTCTGGTGGGCGACCGACCCGGCGGTGTTCCTCGGCAACGAGCGCGATGCCGCCGACTATGAGCGCATCGACGATATCCTCGACGTCTGGTTCGACAGCGGCTGCACGCACGCCTTCGTGCTCGAAAGCGGTCGCTGGCCGCAGCTGTCGTGGCCCGCCGACCTTTACCTCGAAGGCTCGGACCAGCACCGCGGCTGGTTCCAGTCGTCGCTGCTGGAAAGCTGCGGCACCCGCGGCCGCGCGCCCTACAAGGCGGTGATGACGCACGGCATGACGCTGGATGCCAAGGGCTTCAAGCAGTCGAAGTCGCTGGGCAACACCACCGATCCCGTAAAGGTGATGGAAACCTACGGCGCCGACATTGTCCGGCTGTGGACCGCGACCGTCGACGCGACCGAAGACCACCGCATCGGCGACGAGATCCTGAAGGGTGTCAGCGACCAGTACCGCAAGCTGCGCAACACGCTGCGCTACCTGCTCGGCGCGCTCGACGGGTTCGGCGACGCCGAGCGGGTAGCGGCCGCCGATATGCCCGAGCTCGAGCGCTGGGTGCTGCACCGGTTGGCCGAGCTCGACGCGACACTGCGCGAGGCGGTCGGCAACTTCGATTTCAACGGCTATGTCTCGGCGCTGTCGGTGTTCGTCAACAACGACCTGTCGGCGTTCGTCTTCGATATCCGCAAGGACTCGCTCTATTGCGACGCGCCTGCGGACCCGAAGCGGCGGGCCTACCGGACCGTCCTCGACACGCTGTTCGACGCGCTGGTCAAGTGGCTCGCGCCCGTTCTGGTGTTCACCACCGAGGAGGCGTGGGGAACGCGCTTTCCCGAGGCGGGCTCGGTGCATTTGAGCGAGTGGCCGGTGATCGGCGACTGGCGCGACGAAGCGCTGGCGGCGCGGTGGGAGCGGCTGCGGGAGCTTCGGAGCTTCGTGACGATGAATGTCGAACCGATGCGCCGTGAAAAGAAGTTGGGTTCGAGCCTCCAGGCTTCGGTGATCATCGGGTCGGACCCGACGAGCGTCGATTTGATGCACTCAATTGATTTCACAGAGCTGTGCATCATCTCGGAAACGAAGTTCAAAGCTAGGGATTACGACGCGGTCAGTGTCGAAGTTTCGGAGTACCCCCGCTGCGAACGCTGCTGGCGCTATCTCCCCGACGTCGTTACCGACACCGGCCTGTGCGGTCGTTGTACGAGTGCCGTTGCCCATGCCTAGCCGTCTCGCCCGTATCGGCTATGTGCTGGCGCTCGCCGTGTTCGTCGCCGACCAGCTGGTCAAATACTGGATCGTCCACGTCGTCCGGCTACAGCAGGTCGGCTGGGTCGAGGTGACGCCGTTCCTGACGCTGACCTGGGTGGCGAACGTCGGCGTCTCAATGGGGCTGTTCCCCGCCTCGACCGACTTCGCGCGCTGGCTGCTCACCGCCGGCACCGCGGCGATCGCGCTGCTGGTCGCGGTGTGGATCGCGCGCGAAAGGGTGCGCGGCGACGTCATCGCGCTCGGCCTCGTGCTTGGCGGCGCGGCAGGCAATATCGCCGACCGTATCCGGCTCGGCTACGTCATCGATTTCGTTCATGTCGCTTACGGGTGGTTCGACTTTAAATATGTCTTCAATGTTGCCGATGCGGCTATAAGCGTCGGCGTTGTGATTTTGCTGGTGCGGGCGCTGCTGGTGCGCGGGCCTGCCAAGGAGTTGTCATGAGAGCTTCCCTAATTCTGATCGCGGCGGCGCTGGTGCTGGCCGGTTGCGGCAGCCGGACCGGCATCGGCGGGGCCAAGGGCCCCGACGAGTTCGCGATTAGCCGCAATGCGCCGCTGGTCGTGCCGCCCGACTATTCGCTGACCCCGCCGCGCCCGGGCGAGCCGCGCCCGATTGGCGACGCCACCACCCAGAGCCAGGCGGCGGAAGCGCTGTTCGGCCCCGGCGTGCAGGTGCCGCCGAAATCGCAGTCGGAGCAGAACCTGCTCGACAAGACCGGGGCCAGCCGCATCGACCCGTCGATCCGCTCGTCGGCGGGCGACCCCAAGACGCTGACCGTCGACAAGGGCGTGTTCCTGCGCGACCTGATGTCGGCGCCGGCCGGCACCGCCAACGCGCCGGTTGCCGCGGTCACGGTCGGGGGCTAACCCGCACGGTCGGAAGCGCCTATCTAGTCCGGATGGCCTCCCGCTTCGACAACATCGCCAACCGGCGTGCCATCATCGACCGCCGCGTCGTCGCCGACCGCTTGCGCGCCCTGGCCGATACCGAGCGGGATACGGCCAGGCGTCGCGCCGGGGCGACCGCGATTGCGCGTGACGTGCTCGAGGCGGGCCGCGCCGAGCTGACCCGCCGCCTGCGTGCTGCTCCCTCGCGCGGCCGCGACCAGGCGCACGCTCAGGCTTTCCTGATGGACCAGCTGCTGCGGCTGGTCTTCGACTTCGTCACCCGGGATCTGGTGCCGGTGGCCAACCCGACCGCGTCGGAGCGGCTGACGCTCATCGCGGTCGGCGGCTATGGCCGCGGCGAGATGGCGCCGTTCTCCGACGTCGACATCATGTTCCTGACCCCTTGGAAACAAACGCCTTGGGGCGAGCAGGTGATCGAGACGATTCTCTACCTGCTGTGGGACCTCAAGCTCAAGGTCGGCCACGCGACGCGGTCGCTCGACGATATGATTCGCATGGCCCGGTCCGACCTGACGATCCGCACGGCTTTACTTGAGGCGCGCTTCGTCTGGGGTGACCAGGCGCTCTATGACCAGGCAAGCGCGCGTTTCTGGAAGGAGATCGTTGCCGGAAATGCGCGTACTTTCATAACCGACAAGCTGAAGGAACGCGACGAGCGCCATACCCGCATGGGCGACAGCCGCTACGTCGTCGAGCCGAACCTGAAGGAGGGCAAGGGGGGCCTGCGCGACCTCCACACCCTGTTCTGGATCGGCAAGTTCGCCTACCAGGTGGAGACGATTGACCAGCTCGTCGACAAGGGTCTGCTGACCGCGCCCGAGCTCGCCATGTTCCGCCGCGCCGAGAACTTCCTGTGGGCGGTGCGGGTCAACCTCCACGACATCGCCGGGCGCGCCGAGGAGCGGCTGACCTTCGACGTGCAGCGCGAGTTGAGCGCCCGCCTGCGCTACACCGACCGGGCCGGGATGGCCGCGGTCGAGCGCTTCATGCGGCATTATTTCCTGATTGCCCGGCAGGTCGGCGATCTGACCGGCCTGTTCCTCAGCCACGTCGAGGAGACGTTCGCGAGGGGGTCGTGGCTGCCCAGCTTTACCCGCCGGCCGCGCCGTCTGGCCGGGTTCACGATGCGCGCCGGCCGGATCGGCGTGCCGGCCGACGACTTCTTCCGGCACGATCCCGTCCGCCTGATCGAGATGTTCACGCTGGCGGACGCGCATGGCTTGGAAGTTCACCCGCTCACCATGCGGCAGGCGGGCCGCGATGCGCACCTGATCGGCGAGGCGGTCCGCAAGAACCCGCGCGCCAATGCGCTATTTCTCGACCTGTTGACCTCGCAGAAGACCCCGGAGCGGGTGCTGCGCTGGATGAGCGAGGCGGGCGTCTTCGGCCGCTTCGTTCCCGACTTCGGCCGTGTCGTGGCGCAAATGCAGTATGACATGTACCACCACTATACCGTCGACGAGCACACCATTCGTGCGCTCGGGCTGGTGGCCCGCATCGAGGCGGGCGAGCTCAAGGCCGACCACCCGCTGTCGTCGGCGATCGTCCAGCAGCTGCTGTCGCGCCGCGTGCTCTATATCGCCGTGCTGCTCCACGACATCGCCAAGGGCCGCGGCGGCGACCACAGCGAGCTTGGGGCGGAGATCGCCGAAAAGCTGTGCCCGCGCCTTGGCCTCAGCGCCGCCGAGACCGAAACCGTGGCCTGGCTGGTCCGCTATCACCTGCTGATGTCGTCGACGGCGTTCAAGCGCGACTTGAGCGACTTCAAGACGATCCTCGATTTCGCCGAGGCCGTCGCCAGTCCCGAGCGCCTGCGCCTGCTGCTTATCCTGACCGTCGTCGACATCCGCGCTGTCGGCCCGGGCGTCTGGAACGGCTGGAAGGGCCAGCTGCTGCGCGAGCTGTACGATGCCGCCGAGGAAGTGCTGCGCCTCGGACACAAGCAGAAGGGCCGCAGCGAGCGCGTCACGGCCAAGCAAGCGGCGCTGGCCGCCGAGCTTGAATGGCCGAAGGCGGAGTTCGACGCCTATGCCCGGCGGATGAGCGAGGCCTATTGGGTTGCCGAACCGGCCGACGTGCTGGTCAAGAACGCGGTCCAGATCGAGCGCGCCGACTTCGAGAAGCTGCCCCTGTCGATCGGCACCCAGTTCGACGGGGCGAGCGGCACGACGCTGGTCACGGTCTATGCCGCCGATCATCCGGGCCTGTTCTACCGCGTCGCCGGCGCGATCAGCCTGTCGGGTGCGAACATCCTCGACGCGCGCATCCACACGACACGCGACGGCCAGGCGCTCGACAATTTCATCGTCGCGGACCCGTTCGGCCGGCCATTCGCCGAAAGCCAGCAGCTGGCCCGGCTGAAGCGCACCATCGAGGACGTGCTGACCGGCAAGGTGCGTCTCGCCGACCGGCTGGCGGCGCGTCCGCTTGCCCGGCGGCGCGCCGAGGTGTTCCGCGTCGAGCCCAACGTGCTGATCGATAACAAGGCGTCGAACCGCTATACCGTCGTCGAGGTCGCGGCGCTCGACCGGCCGGCGCTGCTCTACAGCCTGACCTACGCGCTGTTCCAGGCCCGGCTGACCATCCACAGCGCGCATATCGCGACCTACGGCGAGCGGGCGACGGACACCTTCTACCTGACCGACCTGACGGGTCAGAAGATCGACAATGCCTCGCGGCTGAAGCTGCTGGAGAAGCGGCTGCTGGAGCTGGCGGCGGCGCGCGTCGAAGGCTTCGAGGCGATCGCGGCGGAATAGACCGGTCAGCCGAAGCGGACGGCGCCGTCCGCGACCCGCACATCGACATCGTAGAGCGTGGCCAGCACGGCCGCCGTGAATACGGACGCCGCCGGCCCCGCGGCGTGTACGCGCCCGCCCTTGAGCGCCAGCACGTCGTCGGCGACGCGCAGCGCCAGGTCGAGGTCGTGGATCGCCATCACCACCGTCCGCCCGGCGTCGGCGCGGGCGCGCAGCATGGTCACCGCGGCGATGGCGTGGCGCGGATCGAGGCCCGCGGTCGGCTCGTCGACGATCAGCAGCGCCGGGTCGCCGACGGTCGCGCGGGCGAGCATCGCGCGCGCCAGTTCGCCGCCCGACAGCGCGGTGGCCGGGCGGTCGCGCAGGCCCGACAGGTCGTGCGCCGCGAGCGCGGCGTCGATGCGCGCCTTGAACGCGGCGGGCAGCCTGCCGAACGCCGGCAATTCGGAGGACAGCCCGAGCGCGACCACCCGCTCGACACTGATCGGCCAGTCGACGCGCGGGTTCTGCGGCAGGTAGGCGCGGCAGCGGGCGAGCGCGACGCGGCCGGGCAGCACGGCACCGTCGAGCGTCACCGTACCGGTCTCGGGCGCGAGCAACCCGGCGGCGACTTCGAGGAGCGTCGACTTGCCCGCGCCGTTGGGGCCGATGACGGCGGTCAGGCGGCCGGCTGCGAAGGCCGCGTCGATACCGTCCAGAACCAGCCGTCCGCCGCGCCGCACGTCGACGCCCGCCAGCGCGATCATGGCATCCGCCCGCGCATGTGGAGCACCAGCCACAGGAAGAACGGCGCGCCGATCAGGCTGACCAGCACGCCAAGCTTCAGTTCGGGCGGGCTGGGAAGGACGCGCACCGCGATGTCGGCCAGCGTCACGATGATCGCGCCCGCCAGCGTCGCCGGCACCAGCGTCGCGCCGGGCCGGTGGCCGACCAGCGGGCGCACCAGATGCGGCGCCACCAGCCCGACGAAACCGATCGCGCCGGTCAGCGCGGTCGCCGCGCCGACGCCGAGCGCGGTGCCGCCCAGCGCCAGCAGGCGGGTGCGGCGGACGTCGATGCCGAGGCTCTCCGCCTGCGCCTCGCCGAGCGCCAGCGCGTCCAGCGAGCGCCCGGTCAGCGCCAGCAGCACCGCGCCGGCCGCGATGAACGGCGCGGCGAGCTCGACATGGTCCCAGCTGCGGTCGGCCAGGCTTCCCAGCAACCACGTCGTGATCTCGTAGGCGGCATAGGGGTTGGGTGCGAGGTTGAGCGCCAGCGCCACCCCGGCCGCGGCAATCGCCGACACCGCCGCGCCCGCCAGAATCAGGGTCGCGGTGCCGCCGCCGCGCGCCAGTGCCAGCGCGGTGCCCGCGGTGACCAGCGCGCCCGCCAGCCCGAACACCGGCGCGGCCAGCGTCAGCGTCCCCGACACGCCGTAGTAGATGGCGATCACCGCGCCGAGCGATGCCCCCGACGACACCCCGAGCAGCCCCGGCTCGGCGAGCGGGTTCCGCAGCAGCCCCTGCAGCACCGCCCCCGACAGGCCGAGGATGCCGCCGACCAGCACGCCCAGCACGACGCGCGGCAGCCGCACCTCCGACACGATCAACCCGGCCAGCGACGGCCCGCCGCCGAGGCCGCGCACCACGTCGGCGGGCGTCAGCCAGACCTGCCCCGCGAGCAGCGACGCCAGCATCGCCGCAACGAGCAGCGCGAGCAGGGCGGGGATCAGCGCGCGGGTCATGGCTGGGTCGCCCGCAGTTGCGCGCGCAGCGCCAGCGCCGCGTCGGCGGATAACTGCGTCCCGCACATCGTCGCGGTCGGCGGCACGACGACGGTGCGGCCCGCCCACCGGCGGCGCACGACCGGATGGTCGCGGTCACCCCGCGGCGTTTCGCGCGCGCCTTGCCCGCCGCGGACCAGCAGCGCCGGGTTCAGCCGCAGCAAGGTCTCGACGTCGGGCGCACTGCCCGCCCGCGCCCCGACATTGTCCGCCCCCGCCGCCGCCAGCAGCGTGGCATACAGCGACCCCGGCCGCGCCGCGAACCCGGCGCTGTCCCACGCCGCTACGCGGACCCGCGGACCCGGGGACGCCGCCAGCCGCGCCACCCCGGCATCGAGGTGCGCGACCAGCGCCTCGCCGCGCGGCACCGCACCCACAGCCCGCGCCACCTGCCGGATTTGCGCGCGGATCGCCGGGAAGTCGTCCGCCGCGCCGATCTCGAGCATCGGCAGGCCGAGCCGCCGGACCAGCGCCCGCGTCGCCGGGGTGGTATAGATTCCGGCGATCACCAGCCCCGGGCGGGCGCGCAGCACCTCCTCGGCGCTGCCATGGTTGACGGGCACCTTGGCGGCCGCGTTTGCCATCGCCGACGTCGCCGGGTCGCGCGACAGCCAGCTCACCGACGCGATCCGTGCCGGCGGCAGCAGCGCCAGCACCAGCTGATCGGCGCACTGGTTGATCGACATCACCTGCAAGGGGGCCACGGCCAAGGCGGCGAGCGCGTTCAGAACCGCACCCGCACCCCGCCATAGGCGCCGCGGCCCGGCGAGGCATAGCTGAACACCTGGCTGTATTCCTCGTCGAACAGGTTCTCGATGCGGCCGAAGACCTCCAGACGCCCGCCGACCCGGACCGACCCGGCGAGGTTGACCAGCACATAGTCCGCCAGCCGGACAGCGACCGGGACGAACGACGGGTCGGTGAAGGCGACGTCGCGCTGCTCGCCGTTGTAGCGGGCGGTGAGGGTGGCGGACCAGCGCTCGTCCTTGCCGAACACCGTGACATTGGCGCTGCCGATGTCGTTCGGACGGCGGACCTCGACCGTGCCGTCCTCGCGCGCGTCGAGATGAGTATAGGCGAGGTCGATGCGCAGCTGTGGCACCGGCCGCGCCGCGACGAACGCCTCGACCCCGCGCTGGCGTGATCGCGTGTCGCGGTTGGCCGACGAGGTGAAGTCCGGGGCCGGGCCGAAGGTCGTGTAGATCTCGTTGTCGAGCCGGCTGCGGAAATAGGTCACCCCCGCCGTGCCCCAGCCGCCGAGCCTTTGCTCGATGCCGGCCTCCCAGCCCCTCGACTTTTCGGGCCGGAGGTCCGGGTTGCCGATATATTGGCCCGACGAGAAGCCATAGAGCTCGAAATAGCCGGGGTTCTTGACGCCGGTGCCATAGGCGGCGCGAACCCGCGTGCCGGTGGCGAACTTGTAGCTGCCCTGGACCCGGAACGTCGTGGCGTCGGCGAAGCGCGTGTTGAAGTCGTGCCGCACCGACGCGCCCAGCGCCAGCCGGTCGTCGACGACGAGGTCATAGACCCCGACCAGTCCGACATTGTCGGTGTGGCGCTGGCCGGTGAACACGAACGGCGAGGCCGGCGAGGAGTTGCGGAATTCCTCGCGCTCGACGTCGACGGCGGCGGTGATCTTGTGCTGCACCCGGTCGGAGCCGAACCGGATCGCACTGTCGAAGCTGCCCTTGTAGCGGGTGCCGTTGTCGCCGAAATCGAGGCCAAAGGCGCTGTAGTTGCGGCGGCGGCTGTCGGCGACCTGCGCCGTCAACGCGCTCGTCCAGCGGCCGTCGAGCAGGTTGAGCTCGCCCTTCACCAGCCCGAACAGCGCGCGGGCGGTGTAATAGGCGCCCGGCGTATCGACGATCTGCCCGAACGTCGGCGAGGCGGCGTCGAAGTCGCTGTTGTTGAAGTCGGCCCTGGTCCAGCTGTAGCGGGCGACGCCGGTCAGCTTGAAGGTCTCGGTCGGCGACCACGTCAGCTTGCCCGACGCGCCGACCTGGTCCGCGCCGAGGTCGCGCGATCCCCCGATGGCGTTGGGCAGGCCGCCGGTGTGATAGGCGGAGCTGGTCACGACATAGTCGAGGTCGCCCGCCACGCCCGCCGCCCGCGCGCCGCCGCTGACCGTGCCGAACGAGCCGCCCTCGAGGCGCGCGCTGAGACCCGGCTGTTCGCGCCCGCCGAGCGTCAGATACTGGATGACGCCGCCGATGGCATCGGAGCCGTAGAGCGACGACTGCTGGCCGCGCAGCACCTCGATGCGCGCCACCTCGTCGGCGATCAGCGTCGTGAAGTCGAACTCGCCCTGATAGGGGTCGCTGACCTCGATGCCGTCGATCAGGACGAGCACGTGGTTGGCCTCGCTGCCGCGCAGCCGAATTTGGGTCAGGCCGCCGACCCCGCCCGCCCGGCTGACCGCGACGCCGGGCACATCGCGAAGAATATCAGACACTTGCCGTGTCTGGCGCAGGTCGAGCGCCTGCGGGTCGAGCACCGTCACCGACGCACCCAGCTGGTCGACCGGGATCGTGCCGAGGCGGGAGGCGGTGACCACGATGGTGTCGGGACTATAACCTTCGGCCAGGTTCTGGGCGGACAACGGCTGGGCAAGCGAAATTACTGCCAAAGTCATAATCGGTCGCATCGGGTCGGTCCCCAGGCATCGTTGAGCGACGAAGCCGGGGCGTCCGCGCGAACGGCTGGCGCATCGGGAGCGACGGACGCCAGTGCGCCGAGCCCGCGAACCAGTGCGGCCCCAGCCGCAGGTTCGTCGCTCAGACGGAGGACCGTGCCGCGGCCAATCCCTGGACCAAGGCAAGAGCGACCGGTGCGCCGGCAGGTCTCCTGGCTCGCGGGTCACGGCGCCCGGCACGCCTTCCCAGGGTTGCCCCCAGTGGCTGGTCCTCATCGGACCCTGTGCCTCGCGCTATCCGCTCACAGTTGCAGGGACAGCCGCGGTTTTGGGGCCGAGGCCCCGCACCGCATTCCCGTTTTAAGCCCCCTCACGGGGACACCGGCGCGATCATTCGAGGAGCAAGCCCCTCGGCGGTAAGCGTTAGCGGGCACGGACCGCGATGTCGAGGGATGGTGGACGCACCAGGGTTCGAACCTGGGACCCGCTGATTAAGAGTCAGCTGCTCTACCAACTGAGCTATACGTCCGCGCCGAAGCGGAGCGGGCTGTTAGCAAGCGTGGGGGCTCATGACAAGCGCCGTATCTTGTCGGCGCGCGCGATTCCCATGACGATGCCGAGCAGGATCAGCACGGTCATCATCGCCGAGCCGCCGAAGCTGATCAGCGGCAGCGGGATGCCGACCACCGGGGCCAGGCCCATCACCATCATCATGTTGATCGCAAGATAGAAGAACAGCGTGAACGCGAGGCCCATCGCGGTCAGCCGGGCAAAGATCGTGGTAGCGTTCAGCGCGGTGCCGATCGCCCAGGCCAGCACGAGGCCGAAGCCGACGATGATCGCGACGCCGCCGAGCACGCCCCATTCCTCGGCCATCGTCGCGAAGGCGAAATCGGTCTGGAGCTCGGGCAGATAGTCGAGGTGGCTCTGGGTGCCGGCAAGGAAGCCCTTGCCGGTCAGACCGCCGCTGCCGATGGCGATCTTCGACTGGGTGATGTGATAGCCCGCGCCGAGCGGGTCGCTGGCGGGATCGATGAAGATCAGCACGCGCTTGCGCTGATAATCGTGGAGCATCGTCCAAACGACCGGCAGCGCCGCAAGCAGCGCCCCGCCCGCCGAGAGAAACAGCCACAGGCGCACGCCGGCGAGGAACATCACGACGACCCCGCCGAAGCTGATCGACAGCGCCGTGCCGAGGTCGGGCTGCAGCATGACGAGCGCGGCGGGCAGGGCGATCAACAGCAACGGCGGCGCGAGACCGGCCAGCGTCGTTGCATGGGCGCGCGGCACGTGTTGATAGAAGCGGGCAAGCGCGAGGATGATCGCGATCTTCATAAACTCCGACGGCTGCAGCTGCATGACGCCGAGGTCGAGCCAGCGCTGGCCGCCGCCCTTGACCGCGCCGACGATCTCGACGCCGACCAGCGCGACCAGCACCGCGCCGTACAGCACATAGGCCCAGCGCAGCCAGAATGCAGGGGGCACCTGCGCCAGTGCCAGCATGAGCACCAGCAGCACGGCAAAGCGGATGCCCTGGCGCGACGCCCAGGGGTCGAAATGGCCGCCGGCGGCGGAGTAGAGCACGACCAGCCCGAAACCGGCGAGCGCGACGATGATGACCACGATCCCCCACGGGATCTGGCGCAGCCGCAGGGTCCAGAGGCCGTTCAGCATGGCCGCTACTCGGTCGTCGCGGCCGGGCCGGCGGCGTCCGGCGGCGGCGCGGTCTCGGGCGCGGCCGTGGCGGCGGCCAACGCTGCGGCTTCGGCGGCGGCCTTGCGGCGCGCTAGGTCGGCCTCGATGACGCCGAGCACCTGATTGGCGCGCTCGGGTTCGAACAAATAGGTCAGCACATCGCGCGCGATGGGCGCGGCGGCGGTACTGCCGTGCTGGCCGTGCTCGACGACGACGCTGACCGCGTACTTCGGATTTTCGGCGGGCGCGAAGGCAACGAACAGCGCGTGATCGCGGTATTTCCACGGCAACGCCTCCTGCCGGATAACGCCGCGGCGGCGTTCGGCGGTGGAGATGCGGCGGACCTGGGCGCTGCCGGTCTTGCCCGCCATCGCTATCCCGTCGACCATGATGCGGGCGCGCGTCGCGGTGCCGCCGGGAGCGTTGACGACGTCACTCATGCCCTGGCGGACGATGGCGAGATGCTCGGGCGCGATGTCGAGCGGCGGCGCGGGCGCGCGCGGACCGTCGGCGAGCAAGCGCGGCTCGATCCGGCGGCCGCTCGCCAGCCGCGCCGCCATCACCGCAAGCTGCAGCGGGTTGGTGATCAGATAGCCCTGTCCGATCGAGGTGTTGAGCGTCTCGCCGATCGTCCATTCGGTCTTGTAGCGGCGTTCCTTCCACGCCCCGTCGGGGACGAGGCCGGCAGCCTGGCCGGGCAGCGGCAGGTCGAACTTTTGCCCCAAACCGAACTCGCGAGCGACGTGCGCGATCGCCTCGACGCCCACCGCGCGACCGTAGGTGTAGAAATAGACGTCGCAGCTTTTCGAGATCGCCGTATGCATGTCGACCGCCCCGTGGCCGCGTCGACTATGGCAGTGCCAGATGCCGCGACCGAGGCGGTACTTGCCGTTGCAGACGACGCCCTGATCCGGCGTGATGCCGCCCTTCAGCGCGGCCAGCGCGGTTATCATCTTGAACGTCGAGCCGGGCGGATACAGGCCCTGCGCGCTCTTGTTGAGAAGCGGCGTATGGTCGCTCGCCTGCATCGCCTTCCACAGGTCGGCGGGCACACGCGTCGAAAAGACGTTAGGGTCGTACGCAGGCATCGAGCACATGCACAGCAGGTCGCCGGTCTGGCAGTCCATGACGATGACGCTGGCCGAGTTGTCGACCAGCCGCCGCGCCGCATAGGCCTGCAGCCCCTTGTCGATGGTCAGGCGGACGGTCGTGCCCGGCGTGTCGGTCTTGGTGTCGAGTTCGCGGATAACGCGGCCGCGGGCGTTGACCTCGACCCGCCGCGCCCCGGCGACGCCGCGCAGCCCCGCATCCTGGGTGCGCTCGATGCCGTCCTTGCCGAGCTTGAAGCCGGGGAAGATCAGCAGCGGGTCGCGGGTTTTCTGATACTGGGCCGGGGTCGGCGCGGCGACATAGCCGAGCAGATGGCCGAATGCCTCGCCGCCAGGGTAGACGCGGCCGAAACCCGCCACCGGCACCAGGCCGGGCAGGTCGGGCAGTCGGATGTTGAGCGCCGCGAAGTCGCGCCAGGCAAGCCCGTGGGCGATCTCGACCGGCATGTAGCGCGGCTGCCGCACGATATCGGCCTCGATCCGCGCCAGTTCCTCGGGCATCAGCGGCAGCACTGCCTGGATGGCCCGCAAGGTGCCCGCCATGTCGGCAACCTGTTCGGGGATGAGCTCGATCCGGTAGTCGGGGGCGTTCGACGCCAGCGGCAGGCCGGCGCGGTCGACGATCCACCCGCGGCGCGGCGGGATCAGGCGCAGCGACACCCGGTTGTCCTCGGACGCCAGGCGGTATTTCTCGCCCTCGAAGACCGCGAGATAGGTCATCCGCGCTGCCAGCGTGCCGCCGATCGCCGCCATGCCGCCGCCGATCAGCAACGCCCGGCGCGAGAATAGCGGGTCGACGGCGTCGCTGCTCATGCCAGCCAGCTGCGCTGCAACCGCGCGCACAGCAGGACGACCAGCGGATAGGCGGCGGTGGTGGTCAGCGCCTGCAGCAGCAGCGGCCTGAGCGGCCCGTCGACCCCGGCAATGCCGAGGAACCACCAGCCCAGCCCGCCGTGCGCGACGGCGACCAGCGCGGCGATGCCCCAATCGAAGCCGAAGCGGTGATGGCCAAAGCGCCGCTCGAAGATGCGGACGAACAGCGCGGTCAGCGCGAACAGCGTGGCCTCGACACCGAATGGCAGGCCGAACAGCAGGTCGGCGATAAGCCCCAGGACGAAGGCGACATAGGGCGGCATCAGCCCGGGCTGGAAGATCGCCCAGACAAAGACGCCGAGCAGGCCGAGCTGCGGCAGCGCCGGCCACGGCAGCACGATCGGCACGGTCATCAGGAACAGCAGGAACAGGATAGTCGCAGCCGGGACGGCCGCCCGCCACGAGGCGGCGAGCCAGCGCAGCCTGTCGGCGGGCGAGCGCAGGCGGTAATCGGCGCTCATCGCGGCGGCTTGGCGGCGGGCGCGGGGGCGGGGCTCAGGCCGGGCTTCAGGACGATGATCGCGGCCGGTGCAACCGGCTTGGCGCGCCCGCCGACGGCCCCGCGGGGCACCGGTACCGCGCTCGCCGCCGCGGGTGGCGGCGGCACGGGTAGATACGCGGTCTCGACGCTGACCAGCCCGACGCCGTGCGGATCGGCGACCAAACGCGCCAGCGGTGGCTCGGCGACGCGGCTGACCACCGCGACGGGAATGCCGGGTGGAAAGATGCCGCCGTCGCCCGAGGTCACCAGCCGGTCGCCGATGCGCAGCGGCACGTCATCGCTTATCCGGTCGCGGACCTCGACTTGCGGGCTGTTGGTGCCCGTCACCAGCGCGGCCTGGCCGGTGCGCTCGACGATGACCGGTACCCGGCTGGCGGGGTCGGTGAGCAGCAGCACGCGCGCCGCATGGCCTCCGGTTTCCAGTGTCCGTCCGATCAGGCCGCTGGCGGCGCGCACCGGCTGGCCCGGCCGCACCCCGTCGCGGCTGCCCGCCGAGATCACCGCGGAGCGCAGCGCGCCGCCCGACGAGGCACCCGCCAGCCGCGCCGTGGCGATCAGCCGGACCTGGGGCTCGACCACCTTCATCAGGCCGCGGAGCTGGCGATTCTCGGCGGCGAGCGCACCGGCTTGCTGGGCGGCGGCGCGGCTCGCCTGCAGTTCGACGGCGAGCGCACGATTCTTGTCGATCGCGTCGAAATAATCGGAGACGTCGCCGTTCAACCGCGCCAGCCCGTCGACCGGGGCGCGTACCACGCTCCACACCGGGGTCGTCACATCGAGCGCTGCCCCGCGCAGGTGCGAACCCTGGTCCGGATTGACCCGGTCGATCAGCAGCATCAGCACGCCGACCGCGATAACCGCGCCGGACACAACCGCACCGATCAGCGCGAGGTTCTGCTCGCGCCGGCTGGCGGATCGTCGTGATGGGGGCGACCAATCCACGCCCCGGCTCCTACAACTGGGTTACGCGGTCGTCAGCACGCCGCGGTACATGGGGTCTTCGAGCGCGCGGCCGGTGCCGAGCGCGACGCAGGTCAGCGGATCGTCGGCAACGGTGACGGGCAGCCCGGTCGCCTGGCGAAGCGCCTGGTCGAGCCCATGCAGCAGCGCCCCGCCGCCGGTCAGCACGATGCCCTGGTCGACGATATCGGCGGCGAGTTCGGGCTGGGTGTTCTCCAGCGCCAGCCGGACGCCCTCGACGATCGTGCCGACCGGTTCGGACAACGCATCGGCGATCTGCGCCTGGTTGATGGTGATTTCCTTGGGCACGCCGTTCATCAGGTCGCGGCCCTTGATCTCCAGCGTCCGGCCGATGCCGTCGGCGGGGGCCATCGCGGTGCCGATGTCCTTTTTGATGCGCTCGGCGGTCATCTCGCCGATCAGCAGGTTATGGTTGCGGCGTACATAGTTGACGATCGCCTCGTCCATCTTGTCGCCGCCGACCCGCACCGACGTGGTGTAGGCGAGGCCGCGCAAGCTGAGCACCGCGACTTCGGTGGTGCCGCCGCCGATGTCGACGACCATGCTGCCGATCGGCTCGGTCACCGGCATGCCCGCGCCGATCGCCGCCGCCATCGGCTCCTCGATAAGATAGACCGCGCTGGCCCCGGCGTTGTTGGCCGCATCGCGGATGGCGCGCTTCTCGACCGAGGTGCTGCCCGACGGCACGCAGATGACGATTTCTGGGAAGCGCGGAAACTTCGACGTGTGGACCTTGCCGATGAAATACTTGATCATCTGCTCGGCGACATCGATGTCGGCGATGACGCCGTCGCGCAGGGGCCGGATGGTCTCGACGTTGCCCGGCGTCTTGCCCATCATCAGCTTGGCGTCGTTGCCAACCGCCTTGACCGTGCGATGGCCCTTGATCGTCTCGATGGCGACCACCGACGGCTCGTTCAGCACGATGCCGCGGCCCCGGACATAGACCAGGGTGTTGGCGGTTCCCAGGTCGATCGCCATGTCCTGGCTGAGGAACGAGAACATCCGGCTGAAGAGCGACATGGGGCGGGGCTGACCTGTGGGAAAGTGGCGCGGCGGGCGAAGCCCAGCGTGTATGCGCCCGGCACGGCGATTTGCAAGGACGATAGATGCGGGGCGCGGCGGAACGCGCTAGAGCAGTGCCGTGCCGATCCGCCGCCTGCCCGACCATCTCGTCAACCAGATCGCCGCGGGCGAGGTCGTCGAACGTCCGGCGGCGGCGCTGAAGGAGCTGGTCGAAAACGCGCTCGATGCCGGTGCGCGGCGCATCCTGATCGAACTAACGGAGGGCGGCGTCGCGTATCTGTCGGTCACGGACGATGGCTGCGGCATGAGCGCCGACGAACTGCGACTGGCGGTGCAGCGCCACGCCACCTCGAAACTGCCCGGCGACGACCTCGCCGCGATCGCGACGCTGGGTTTTCGCGGCGAGGCGCTGCCGTCGATCGCCAGCGTCGCGCGGCTGACATTGGCGTCGCGGCCGGCCGGGGCGGCGGGCTGGGCGCTGACCGTCGACAACGGTGCCGTCACCGCCGATGGCCCCGCCGCGCTGCCGCCCGGCACGCGGGTGACGGTCGAGGGGCTGTTCGCCCGCGTGCCCGCCCGCGCCAAGTTCCTGAAGTCCGAGCGGTCGGAGCTGCAGGCCTGCGTCGACGTCGTGCGGCGGCTGGCGATGTCGCGCGCGGACGTCGCCTTCGAGCTGCGCCACGACGGCCGGCGGCTGCTCGGTGCGGAGGCCGCGAGCGGCCTGCCGGCGCGGCTGGGCGCGCTGCTCGGCCTCGATTTCGCCGACAATGCGGTGCCGCTCGATCTGGAGCGGGAGTTCGTCCGCACCGGGGCGGACGAACTACCTGGAACCCTCCGGCTGGGCGGGCTGGCGGGCCTGCCGACCTACAACCGCGGCGTCGCCGATCACCAGTTCCTCTTCGTCAATGGCCGCCCGGTGCGCGACCGGCTGCTCGTCGGTGCGGTGCGCGGTGCCTACCAGGACCTGCTGGCGCGCGACCGGCATCCGGTGGTGGCGCTGTTCCTCGATGTCCCCGGCGACTTCGTCGACGTCAACGTCCACCCGGCCAAGACCGAAGTGCGCTTCCGCGACGCGGCGCTGGTGCGCGGCCTCATTGTCGGCGGGCTGCGGCGCGCGCTCGACAGCGCCGGCCACCGCGCCTCGACGACAGCGGCGAGCTTCGCGCTCGGGGCGTTTCACGTGGAACAGCCGACGCCGCTGCCGCCGTCCCCAGCGCCGCCCGGTCCGACGATGTTCGCCGACGCGCACACCCCGTTCCAACCCTTCGCCCGGACCGAAGCACCGCAGCCGCTCAACGCCTTCCCGATGGGCGTCGCCCGCGCCCAGATCGCCGCGACCTATATTGTCGCGGAAACCGAAGACGGCCTGGTCCTCGTCGATCAGCACGCCGCGCACGAGCGGCTGACGCTCGAACGGCTGAACCGTGCGCTGGTTAACGGCGGGGTCAAGTCACAGGCGCTGCTGCTGCCCGAAGTCGTCGAACTCGACGAGCTCGCCGCCGCCCGCGTCGCGGACCATGCCGCCGAACTTGCCGAGGTCGGGCTCGAGGTCGAGCGGTTCGGCCGCACCGCGGTCCTGGTCCGCGCCACCCCGGCGCTGCTGGGGACAACCGACGTCCACGGCCTGATCCGCGACCTTGCCGACGATCTCGCCAGCTGGGGCAGTGCGCTCGGCCTAAAGGAAAAACTCGATGCCGTCGCCGCGACGATGGCCTGCCACGGCAGCGTGCGCGCCGGGCGGACGCTGTCGGTCGCCGAGATGAATGCGCTGCTCCGCGAGATGGAGGTGACCCCGCATTCGGGGCAGTGCAACCATGGCCGCCCGACATGGGTTAAGCTGGCCAAAGGCGACCTCGAGAAATTGTTCGGTCGCCGCTGACTGTCCCGTTGCCGGTGCCCGCCGGACTCGGGTACGGTAGTGGGCAGCGGAGACGGTCATGAGCGGCATCGATATTCTCGACCGGCGGCTGACCTTCGGCAAGAGCCGTCATGTCGCCGGGCAGCGGCTCAAAATGAGCGCGCGCCAGGTCAACGTCTGGTACGATTTTGGCCGCAAGCACGCGCTGAAAGACGTCGACCTCGATATCTACGAGTATGAGGTTACCGCGCTGATCGGCTCGTCGGGTTGCGGCAAGACCACGCTGCTGCGGGCGCTGAACCGCATGAATGAGAACATCCCCGGCCTGACCCAGACCGGGCGGATCGAACTCGACGGCAAGGACATCGCCAAAGAGCGCGATGCCTGTCAGTTGCGCCGCCGCCTCGGCTGGGTATCGCAGCAGCCGAGCCCGTTCGCGCGCTCGATCCGCGACAACATCGTCTACGGTGCCGAGCTGCACGGCCTCGTCAACGACCGCGCCGAAGCCGATGCGCTGGTCGAGCAATGCCTGCGCGACGTCGATCTGTGGGAGGAGGTCAAGGACCGGCTCGGCACGTCGGCGCTGCGGCTGTCGGGCGGGCAGCAGCAGCGGCTGTGCATCGCCCGCGCGCTGGCCATCCAGCCGGAGGTGATCCTGATGGACGAGCCGTGCTCGGCACTCGGGCCCGGCGCGACCATGAAGGTCGAGGATTTGATCGACCGGCTGCGCGCCACCCAGACCGTCGTCATCGTGACCCACAATATGCAGCAAGCGGCGCGGATCGCGCAGCGCGTCGCCTATTTCCACATGGGCCGCGTGCTGGAGGCCGGCGACGTCGACGACGTGATGACCAACCCGCGCGCGCCCGAGGCGCGTGCCTATATGGCCGGCCAGTTCGGCTGAGCCGTGACCCGGGCGTCGGCCCTTGTCGACGGCGTTGCGAAGATCCGCCGGTCGCTCATCCGGCCGCCGAAAGCGCGCTCCGTCCGCGCTTCACCTCGAGCTTGTTGAGCGCGTTGACATAGGCGCGCGCGCTGGCGACCAGCGTATCGTTGTGGGCACCGGTGCCGCGCACCGTACGACCGTCCTCGGCCAGCATCACCGACACCTCGGCCTGGGCGTCGGTGCCCTGGGTGACCGCGTGGACCTGGTACAGCTGCAACGTCGTGCCGTCGTGGGGCACCAGCTTGCGGACCGCGTTGAACAGCGCGTCGACGGGGCCGTTGCCGCGCACCGCCGCGGTCGCCTCGACCCCGTCGATCTCGAGCGTCAGGATGGCGCGCGCCGGGCCGGTACCGCAATGGATCTCGACCTCGCGGACCTGAATTGCATCGTGGCCGCGCAGCACCTCGTCGTCAACCAGCGCGACGATATCCTCGTCCCAGATCGCCTTCTTGGCGTCGGCGAGATCCTTGAAGCGCTTGAAGGCGTCGCCGAACTCGTTGTCGCTGAGGTCGTAGCCGAGCTCGCCCAGCTTCTGCTTGAACGCGGCGCGGCCCGAATGCTTGCCGAGCACGAGGTTGGTCGCGCCCTGACCGACGCTGTCGGGCGTCATGATCTCGTAGGTCGAGCTGTCCTTGATCATGCCGTCCTGGTGAATCCCGCTCTCGTGCGCGAAGGCGTTGGCACCGACGATCGCCTTGTTGGGCTGAACCGCCATACCGGTGATGCCGCTGACCAGCCGGGACGCCCGCGTGATCTCGGTGGTGACGATCCCGGTCCGCACCGGCAGGACATCGTGGCGGACGCGGATCGCCATCGCGATCTCCTCGACCGCGGCGTTGCCGGCGCGCTCGCCGATGCCGTTCACCGTCGCCTCGCACTGGCGCGCGCCCGCCATGATCGCCGCCAGCGTGTTGGCGACGGCAAGGCCGAGGTCGTTGTGGCAGTGCGTTGAGAATATCACCTTGTCGGCGTCGGGAACCCGCTCCAGGACATCGCGGAACATCGCGCCATAGGTTTCGGGCGTCGCATAGCCGACGGTGTCGGGCAGGTTGATCGTCGTCGCGCCGCTGCGGATCGCCACCTCGACGGCGCGGCACAGATAGTCGGGATCGGTACGGGTGGCATCCTCGGCCGACCATTCGACATCGGCGCACAGGTTGCGGGCGTGGGTAACGGATTGCCGGATCGCCTCGAGCACCGCTTCGGGCGACTTGTTCAGCTTGACCCGCATGTGCAGTGGCGAGGTTGCGATGAAGGTGTGGATGCGGGGCTGCTTGGCGTGGCGCACGGCCGCCCAGGCGCGGTCGATGTCGGCCAGCGAGGCGCGCGCCAGGCTGGCGACGACGGCGCGCTCGCACTGTTTCGCGACCTCGGTAACCGCCTCGAAATCGCCCTCGCTGGCAATGGCGAAACCGGCCTCGATGATGTCGACGCCGAGCGCCTCGAGCTGGGCGGCGACGCGCAGCTTCTCCTCGAGGTTCATCGAGCAGCCGGGCGATTGCTCGCCGTCGCGCAGCGTCGTGTCGAAGATACGGATATGGTCGGTCATGGCGTGGTGACTTTCGGTGTCGGTCGCGGGACGGGCGGCGGATCCCCTGGACGCGCCGCCGGCCGATATCGGCCGGGCACGCCTAGGGGCGTGTAAGTCGCAGCTCGATCGTGAAGGTCCGGAACGTCATGGGGTGAACCTAGGACAGGCACGCGCGCGCTGTCCAGCCCGAACCGCGCACCCGTCAGGGCGGGGCAATACGGGGTTATTACGAAAGCAGAATGTCACGGCGCGTTAACCAACCTCCCCTAAAAGATGATCTGCGGCGGGGGTCGCGAAGATTTGACAAGCAAGTCAGCAGGGTAACGCTGGCCTGGACCGTCGCGGGTCATCAGGGAAAAGGTGGCGGGTCGCCACCGGGGAGATTTCAATGTTGCGTACCGTAACCTGCCTGGCGGGGGCGCTGACGCTCGCCGCCGCACTACCGGCCAATGCTGCCACACGCACCGCGACGGCGAGCACCTGGAAGGCGGTCTTCGCTGCCGCCAAGGCGGGCGATACGATCCGGCTCAGCGGCACGTTTGGCCGGGTCGCGCTGCAGGACCGCAGTTTCACCACCGCGCTGACCATTGACGCCCGCGGCGCGACCTTCACCGACACGCTCAGCCTGTCGCGTATCGACAACGTCCGGGTGCTGGGCGGCACCTACGGCAGCACCAGCGCGGCGATGGCGGCGGCGGTGCGCGTCTCGGGCAGCAGCCGGATCCTGTTCTCCGCCCCGAAGGTCAACGGCAACGGCACGTCGAGCCATGGCATCGACGTCGGCAGTTCGACCGGCATCACCATCGACAAGGGCATCTTCACCGGCCTGCGCCTCGGTGTCGGCTTCATTGCCGTCACCAACGGCAAGCTGACCGGCAACCAGTCGATCCGCGCGTCGAACGACGGCTTCAACGTCGCCGACAGCCACAACATCCTGGTCTCGCGCAACAGTTGCTCGGGCACCGCGATCACGCCCGGCGCGCATCCCGACTGCGTGCAGTTGTGGAGCATCGCCGGCAACGCGCCGCAGTCCGACATCGAGATCAGCGACAATACCGCCACCGGCGCGACCCAGGGTTTTACCTCGTTCAACGGCAAGGACGGCGGCGGCATCCGCTTCAAGTTCCTGCGCAACCGCGTCGACACCAGCTATCCGCAGGGCATCGCCTGCTACGAGTGCGTCGACAGCCAGTTCATCGGCAACATCCTGACCACCCAGGCGGGCGCGCGGTGGCGGACCAGCATGAACATCGTCGGTGGCCGCAACAACGTGATCTCGGGCAACAGTGTCGCCGCCTATGCCGGCCTCACGCTCAGTGCCGTGGGCTTCGGCGCAACCGACCTGCTCGCCTTCGAGGCCGACCTGCCCGACGTGGTGCGGTTCGACGATCCGGGCGACTTGAGCTTCGGTGACGGCGCGGCTGCGCTGGCCCCCGTCATCGGCGCGGCGGCGGTGCCGGAGCCCGCGACCTGGCTGCTCGCCATCGCCGGCTTTGCGGTGGTCGGGGCGGCGGCGCGGCGGCGGCGCGCACTCGCCGCCTGACGGTTGCGGTGGCGGGCCGGCTGCCCCACGTTGGGCGGATGCCCGCCATCGCTCCCGTCGACGCCATCGCCCATAATATCCAGCTGGCGGTCGCGCCGGTGTTCCTGCTGTCGGGCATCGGCGCGATCCTGAACGTGCTGACCGCGCGCCTTGGCCGCGTCGTCGACCGCGCCCGCCGCATCGAGGCCGAGATCGAGGCGATGCCCGAGCCGGCGCGCGAGGCGGCGCTCGACCTGCTCGTCATGCTGGACCGGCGCATGGTCGCGGTCCAGTACGCGGTCGGGCTGTGCACCACCTCGGCGCTGTTGGTCTGCGTCGTCGTCGCGATCCTGTTCCTGGGCGACGTGCTGCTGCTGAACTGGTCGCCGGTGGTCGCGACCTTGTTCGTCGGGGCGATGGTGCTGCTGTCGGCCGGGCTGCTGCTGTTCCTCCACGAAATCCGCATCGCCACCCGCTCGGTGCGGGTCCAGCGTCACCTGATCAAGGAACGGCCGCGCTTCTTCACCCGGCGGCAGGGTAACGACTAGTTGACCGCCTTGTCGACCAGCTTGTTCTTGCCGATCCACGGCATCATCGCGCGCAGCCGGGCACCGACCTCCTCGATCGGATGCGCCGCGGCGGCCTTGCGGGACGCCTTCAATTCCGGCTGACCGGCGCGGTTGTCGAGGATGAAGTCACGCACGAACCGCCCGCCCTGGATGTCGGCGAGCACCCGCTTCATCTCGGCCTTGGTTTCCGCCGTGATGATGCGCGGGCCCGTCGTGATGTCGCCGTACTCGGCGGTGTTCGAGATCGAATAGCGCATGTTGGCGATGCCGCCCTCGTACATCAGGTCGACGATCAGCTTGACCTCGTGCAGGCACTCGAAATAGGCCATCTCGGGCGCATAGCCGGCCTCGGTCAGCGTCTCGAAACCCGCCTGGATCAGGTGCGTGAGGCCGCCGCACAGCACCGCCTGCTCGCCGAACAGGTCGGTCTCGCACTCCTCGCGGAAATTGGTCTCGATGATGCCCGAGCGGCCGCCACCCACCGCCGACGCATAGCTGAGGCCGAGGTCGTGCGCGTTGCCGCTGGCGTCCTGGTGGACCGCGATCAGGCACGGCACGCCGCCGCCGCGCTGGTATTCGGAGCGGACGGTGTGGCCCGGACCCTTGGGCGCGATCATGATCACGTCCAAATCGGCGCGCGGCTCGATCAGGCCGAAGTGGATGTTGAGGCCGTGGGCGAAGGCGAGGCACGCGCCGGCACGCAAGTTGGTGTGCAGGTCGTCGGCATAGATCGCCGCCTGATGCTCGTCGGGCGCGAGGATCATCACCACGTCGGCCCAGCGCGCCGCGTCGGCGTTCGACATGACCTTGAAGCCCGCCCCTTGCGCCTTCGCGGCGGTCGCCGAGCCGGGGCGCAGCGCCACCGCGACTTCCGACACGCCACTGTCGCGCAGGTTCTGCGCGTGCGCGTGGCCCTGGGAGCCATAGCCGACGATGGCGACCTGCTTGCCCTTGATCAGGCCGATATCGGCGTCGGCGTCGTAGTAAACCCGCATGGTGTTCGTTCCTGTCAGTAGTCTGGGGGGTGGATTAGACGGCTTCCGCGCCGCGCGCGATGGCGACGACGCCGGTGCGGGCGACTTCGACCAGCCCGACCTCGCGCATCAGGTCGACGAAGCTCTGCACCTTCGACGTCGAGCCGCTGATCTCGAAGACGAAGCTGCTGGTTGTCGTGTCCACGGCGCGGGCGCGGAAGATGTCCGCCAGCCGCAGCGCCTCGACGCGCTTGTCGCCGGTGCCCGCGACCTTGACCAGCGCCAGCTCGCGCTCGACGTGCGGGCCGAGCGCGGTCAGGTCGAGTACCCGGTGCACCGGCACCAGCCGGTCGAGCTGCGCCATGATCTGCTCGATCACGGCGGGCGGGCCGCTCGTCACCACGGTGATGCGGCTGACGAGATGATCGTCGGACACGTCGGCGACGGTCAGGCTCTCGATGTTGTAGCCGCGCGCCGAGAACAGCCCGACGATGCGCGCCAGCACGCCCGCCTCGTTGTCGA